>Ga0180215_1000102_pt1 | contig 127347 bp, 122 predicted proteins | sample eDN3rd37CBELigBY_FD_128871 | JGI IMG/M metagenome (GOLD analysis project Ga0180215, IMG submission 128871) | Enriched backyard soil microbial communities from Emeryville, California, USA - eDNA 3rd pass 37_C BE-Lig BY (version 2) (version 2) | ecosystem: Environmental > Terrestrial > Soil >... | reverse complement strand
GTGCTCACCGGCGCGCGCCGCTTCGATGGCCGCGTTCAGGGCGAGGAGGTTGGTCTGCTCGGCGATGTCGTCGATCACCTCGATGATGGCCCCGATCTCCTCGGAGGACGAGCCCAAGCTGGTGATGACCGAGACGACGTCGGACATGGCGCGGGTGATCTGGGCCATGCCCGAGATGGTCTGATCCACCGACGAGCGCCCTTCCAGGGCCACGGTGGCCGAGTGCTCGGCGACGCGGTTGGCGTCCTCGACGTTCTGCGCCACCTGCCGGACCGAGGCCGCCATCTCTTCGATGCTCGCCGAGGTCTGGCTCACCGAGGCCGAGAGGGTCTCCGTGTTCCCGGCCACCTGCTGGATGCTGGCCACCATCTCGGCGAGGTTGCTCGACGTCAGGTCGACGTTGGAGGCCAAGATCTGGGTGCGACCTTCCACGTGCTCGGCGGCTGCCGAGATGGCCCCGATCGCTTGTTGTACCGCGTCGAGATCCGAGACGAGCTTCGTGATATTGGCGTCGAGCAACTGCGTGGCATCGACCGTCTCTCCCAAGGTGTCGCGCACGACCGTTTTCAGATCGGAGTAATGCTCGGAGAGATCATGGTCGGGGTTGCCGACGGCAATCCGCTCCAGGTCCAGGCCGATCGATTCCAGGTAATCGTAGAAGAACGCGTCGATGACGGCCTGGATATCGTAGTTGAAGACGGCGAGAACCGCGCGCTCGGCTTTTTCGCGGAAGCGGGGCCGCATGGGGAAGCTGAGCTTGAGGTGCTTGCGGATCAGGTCGAAGTAGCTCTGGTAAGCCCCCAGGTACCATTTCAGCGGCAGGTCGATGAAGTTATGGACCTTGCCGACGTGGAGGCGCGTATTGAAGTAGGCCACCCCGTAGGCGCCGCCCTTTTCCGCTTCCTTGAAGATTTCGCGCAAGTAGCCGCCCTGCGACCGCTCCAGGTGCCGGCGCAGATCGGCCATGCTGACGCCCCGGCGGCGGGCCTGCCCCTCGAAGTAGGCAACCGTCGGAGGATAGGTGAACTGGTGGTCGTAGAATTCGCGCGCGATCTCGTCGGCCTTGCGATCCGCCCAGTCGGCGAGCTGGGCGAGGATGCGCACGTCCTTTTCGGTAAAGTTGAGAAACCCCTTGCGAAGCGCAAGGTTCCGATCGCTGATGCGGTAATTATCTGCCAGTGATGCCATGGGGGTCCCTTTCTCTCGGATTGCTTCCCGCAGAAACCCCGCTTTCATGCGGGCTACGACCTTATTGTTCTAGTTAGGTCGATGCATGCGCAAGTCTAGCTCGCTTTGCGCGTTTTCGGGATGGTAGTAACTACCGATTCATCCCGAAAACCCTCTTCACTGCTGCATCACGGCCCCTTCACGCGTACCATGGGGCGGACGTGGAGGAGCGCGACGCATGCGAGGAGGAAAGCGCCATGCCGAATCGAAAAGCAAACGCGGTTTGGGAAGGTGATTTGATGCAGGGCCGCGGCACGATGAAACTCGGAAGCGGGGCGTACGAGGGGGAGTACTCCTTCAAGACCCGCATGGGCGACACGCCGGGGACGAACCCCGAAGAACTGATCGGGGCGGCCCTGGCCGGGTGTTACTCGATGGCCCTCGCGAACGGCCTGGCGAGTGAATCCCAAGCCCCCAAACGGGTGGAAACGGACGCCACGGTGCATTTTGAGAAAGGTGAGGGCGGTTGGAGCATCTCGCGGATTGACCTCCTCACCGAGGTCGAGGTCGCGGGCATCGACGAAGCGCGGTTCCGGGCGATCGCCGAGGAAACCAAGTCCTCTTGTCCGGTCTCTAAAGCCTTGACCGGGACGGAGATTCGCTTGGAGGCACGGTTATTATCCGGGGCGACGCGCTAACACGTTGCTGATGTCACTCAATCATTGAACGACCGACTTGGAAAAGGAGCGGCGGGCCCCGAGGTCAGGGGGCCGCCGCGTCACCCATATGAAAAGGGCGGGGGTGAAGGGTAGGCGAGAGAGGGAACGTTGGAAGCAGGGGAAGCTGCGATAGCAGCTGGGCCCCCGAATTCCTGTGACCGAACCGCCTACCCAAGCCCCCAACCGTTCCTTCGAATAAACGTGTGGGTAGCTCTTGCGGACAGCTTGAGGCGCTCAGCGGGGCCGGAGATCCAGGGGCTAGCCCGGACTCCCGGAGCGGGGCATGAACGCGATGATGCTCATGCCGACCAGCGTGATGCCCACGCCAATCAGGTCCCAGCGGTCCGGCGTCTGGCGCTCGACCAGCCAGAGCCAGAGCAAGGACGTGGCGACGTAGACCCCGCCGTAAGCCGCGTAGATGCGGCCAGCGCTTCCCGTCGGATGCAGGGTCAAGAGCCAGGCGAAGGCCGCCAGGCTCAAGGCGGCGGGAAGCAGCAGCCACGCGGACTTGCCATGCTTCAGCCAGAGGTAGGGCAAGAAGCAGCCGATGATCTCGGCGCAGGCCGTCATCACGAAGAGGCCCGTGGTCTTGAGTGCCATCATGCGAGGGGATGCCTTTCGGGTCGGTCGGGCCTCATGAGAAGGTGTCGGGATCGGGCCCGACGCGGCGTCCTTGGTCGAGTGCCGCCAGGCGGGCCATGTCCTCGGCGTCAAGCGCGAAGTCCATGGCCGCGAGGTTCTCGGGAAGCCGCGAGGGAGTGGCGGACTTGGGAATGACGATCAGGCCCGAGTCGAGGTGCCAGCGAATCACGACCTGCGCGGGGGACTTCCCGTGCTTCGCGGCGATCGCGCCCACCACCGGGTCGCCCAGGATCTGCCCCTTGGCGAGCGGGCTCCAGGACTCGGTGGCGATGCCGTGCTTGGCGTGGAACTCCCGCAGTTCCCGCTGCTGGAGGTAGGGGTGAAGCTCGATCTGGTTGACGCTGGGCACGACCTCGCTCGCATCAAGCAAACGCTCGAGATGCGGGATCTTGAAGTTGGAGACGCCAATCGAGCGGGCCTTCCCGTCCGCCCGCAAGCGCTCGAGCGCGCGCCAGGTCTCCAGGAAGCGGTCCTGGGCCGGCACCGGCCAGTGAATCAGGTAGAGGTCCACGTAGTCCAAGCCGAGGCGCGTCAGGCTCGTCTCCATGGCGCGAAGCGTCGCGTCGTACCCCTGATCCGTGTTCCAGACCTTGGTGGTGACGAAGACCTCCTCGCGCGGCAGCCCCGACTCCCGGATGGCCTGGCCGACTCCCTCCTCGTTGCCGTAGACGGCGGCCGTGTCGACGGCCCGATAGCCGACCCGCAACGCCTCGCCAACCACCTGGGCTGCCTGCGCGTTGGGGACCTGCCAGACGCCGAGACCGAGCTGAGGCATGCGGATGCCGTCGCGGAGGGTGAGGAACGGAGATGCTGCCACGGGTCGCTCCTTTCGCGAGAGGGGGACGCCTTCCAGTATACCTGGCGATCGCCCATGCCCCACGCGACTGGCTCCATGGCCGGGTTTGGAGTGGTATGATCGGGGGGTAAACCGCCCCCTAGAAAGGATTCCCCATGATCGAGTTGCAGCCGGACCAGTTACAAAGCGAAATTGCCGCCCTTCGCGCCGATTACGAGCGCGACCTCGCCGAGATCGTGGAGATCCCGACCGTCAGCATGGACCCCGCTCACGAGGCCGATATGCGCCGCGGTGCCGAATGGGCCCTGCGCTTCATGCAGGCCCATGGCGGCGAGGCCAAGATCGTCGAGACCCCGGGCTTCCCGGTCGTCATCGGCAACTTCCGCCATCCCGAGGCCAAGCGCACGCTCACGATCTACAACCACCTCGACGTGCAGCCCGCCAACGAGCCCGAGTGGACGACCGAGCCGTTCGCCTTCAGCATCGAGGGCGACACCTACCGGGGACGCGGCACCACCGACGACAAGGGCCCCGCGCTCGCGGCCTTCTACGCGGCGATGCTCGCCCGCAAGCACGGCATTCCCCTCAACATCCGCTTCGTCTGGGAGTTCGAGGAAGAGATCGGAAGCCCGAACTTCGAGGCCTTCCTCGAAGCTCATGCCGACGAGCTCGCGACCGACTCCGTGCTGGTTTCCGATACCATCTGGATCAGCCGGGACAAGCCCGCCTCGCCCCTTGGCCTTCGCGGCATGCTCGGCTTCCGCCTGCTTCTCGAGACCGGCACCAAGGACGTGCACTCGGGCCTGACGGGCGGCGCGGCGCGAAACCCGATCGGTGAGCTCTGCCAGCTCATCAGCGAAATCTACGATGCCCGCACGGGCCAGGTGAAGATCCCCGGCTTCTACGACCACGTCAAGCCCTTGAGCCCCGAAGAGAAGCAGAGCTTCCTCGATTCGGGCTTCGAGACCGCGGAGTTCCAGCGCGCCCATGGCCTGAAGTGCCTTCGCGTCACGGATCCCCTGGAGGTCATGACCCGGATCTGGGCGCAGCCGACCTTCGAGGTCCACGGCATGGTGGGCGGCTACACGGGCCCCGGCGTCAAGGCCATCGTGCCTCCGCGCGCGGAAGCCAAGGTCAGCATGCGCCTGGTGCCCGAACTAAAGCCGTCCGAGGTGCTCGCCATGGTCGAGGCCTTCGTTAAGGAGAAGAACCCCGACGTCGTCCTCGACCCCGAAGGCGCTCTGGAGCCCTACATGGGCGCGATGGCGGGCCCTTATTCGGAGGCCATTCGCACCTCGTTGCGATTCGGCTTCGGAGCCGATCCCGCGTTCATCCGCGAAGGCGGCTCCATCGGCGCCGTGGTCAGCATGCAGAAGCACCTGGGCTGCCCCATCATGTTCATCGGGCTTTCGCTTCCCGAGCACGGCTACCATGCCCCCAACGAGAACTTCGACTGGCATATGGCGGAAGGCGGCATGAAGGCCTTCCTTCACTACTTCCAGCAGGTATCGGCCCTCTAGGGCATTCGACGGCCGCGGGCGCTAGCCCTTCGTCGCGAAGGTCATCCCGCGCATCTCGAGGGCTTCCCGAAGGATGCGCAGGGCCTTCGGGCCCATACCGTGCATGGCCAGAAGTTCGGCCTCGCTGAGCGTGCTGACATGCGACAGGGTCGCGATGCCGGCCTCGAGCAGCGCGCGCGTCGCGGGCTTGCCGATGCGCGGCAAGTCGAAGTCCGGAGGAAGGGATGAGTCGGTCATGGGGGCCTTTCTCAGTCGGGCCTTAGCCGGCCTTGGGGGGCTTGATGACGGCTTTGCTCACGATCATGGGGTGATCCGAGGCCTTCTTCACGAGCGGGCTGCGATCGCGAAGGTAGTTCATGAACGTGACCATGGACTCGGTGCCGAAGATCCAGTCGATGGCCATGGACTTCGGAGGCTTGCCGTCGCGGCGGGTATCCGCCGAGGTCATGTCGGTCTGCTCGGTCATCTTCTCGTAGTACTCGTCGCGCTCGTTCATGTCGCCGGTGACGAAGACGGGAAGCCCGGTTTCTCGGCGCAGGCGGTTGACGAGGTCGACTTGCTTCTGGGTGGCGACGTCGCGCCATTTCTCTTGATCGCCCCAGCGCTTCGTGCTCGCCGGGTTGTGGAAGTTGGCAAAGTAGGCTTCCTGGCCCGTCACCTTGTGGCGGAGGCGGACGACGGGCATCTTCTTTTGATTGCCGTCGAAGTACGGGATGAGGATATGCTCAGCCTTGACCAGGTCCCAGGTCTCCTTGCGCCAGGCAATCGAGTTGACGACCTCGGATTTGCCGAGCTTGACGCCGGGGTAGATGGCGAACTCCTTGCCGGCGACGTTCTTGAACTCGTTGAATTGGTCGCGCTGGAACTCCTGGAAGCCCACGACGTCGACGTCATGGCGTTCGAGCAGCTCGGCGACCTTGCGAATCCGGGTCGTGCCGGGGGCCATGCCGGGGCGATCGCTTCCCGCGCCCTTGGTATGGCTGCTGCCGAGCACGTTGAACGAGCTGATGACGAATTCGGTCTTGCGCGCGGGCGACTGGCTAGGCGTCGAGACGGGCGGGGGCGGGGGCGGCGCGGGAACCGCCGGTTCGAGCAACCTCGCGACAAAGTCCTTGAGGCCCTGAAGCAAGTCGGAGAGCGAGGGGAGGCCCGACGTGCCGGGCGACCCTGGGAGCGGAGGCAGAATGGGAGGTAAGGCGACAGGCGTGCTCTGGCTCGCCAGGTGAAGCCGATCGAGCAAGCCCTGGTAGCTCGTCTGAGGCAAGCGTGCGGCAGGAGTCGGGAAGGCCATCGGCACCGTCGGCATGGCCGCAGGCACGCCGGCGAGGGGCGGCGCGCCGTAGGGGATGGATGGCATGGGCGGGGTCGCGTGGAAATCCGGCATCCTCGTTCCTCCGAGCGAGTTTTCGGCCCGGACGCGAGGGGACTTTCTTATCGACGGTTGAACCTTGAGTTAAGGCGCGGAGGGCGTCGGCGACGTGCCGGCCGGGAGCGGCAGCGTGAACCAGAAGATGCTGCCCTTGGCGGGCTCGCTCAGGACGCCGATCTGACCGCCGTGGGCTTCGACCAGGGATTTGCTGATGGTCAGGCCGAGGCCCGTTCCGCCCACCTGGCGCGTGGAGGACATGTCCACCTGGGTGAACGGCTTGAAGAGCTTGGGGAGATCCTCGGCGGAAATCCCGATGCCCGTGTCTTCGATCTCGCAGCGTAAGGATATGCCCTCGACGTAGGCCCGGACGCGGATTTCCCCCCCGGGAGGCGTGAACTTGATGGCGTTGTTGATCAGGTTGGTCAAGACCTGGCCGATACGTTGCGCGTCGCCGACGAGCGGGGGAAGATCCGCAGCGACCTCGTTGAGCACGGTCAGGTGCTTCGATTCCGACAGGGGATGGAGCGCGCTAAGCGTGTCGGCGACCACCATGGGGAAGTCGAAGGGCTGAGGGCTGAGGTGGAAGCCGCCCGCCTGGATGCGACTGAGGTCGAGAAGGTCGTTCACGAGGTTGAGCAGGGTATCGGCGCCGGCCAGCATCTTTCGGAGATAGATATGCTGTTGCTCGGTTAGGGGCCCGGCGACTTCGTCGTCCAGAATGCTCCCGAAGCCCGTGATGGCGTTGATGGGCGTTCTCAGCTCGTGGGAAAGAATCGAGATGAACTGATCCTTGAGGATATCCGCCTGCTGGAGGGCTTCGAGCTTTTCGCGCTCGAGAATCTCGAGCTCCGTGAGATCCCGGGTCACCTTGACGTAGCCGATGAGCTGGCCGTTCCGGTCCCGGACGGCCGTGATGATGGCATCCGCCCAGAAGAGGCTGCCATCCTTGCGGAGGCGCCAGCCGATGTCTTCGGTTCGACCCAGGGTCTGGGCTTTCTCCAGGAGCCGGGCCGGCTTCCCCGCCTGGACATCCTTGGCCGAAAAGAAGGTCGAGTAGGGACAGCCCAGGATTTCCGCTTCGGAGTAGCCCTTGAGCCGTTCGGCTCCCTTGTTCCAGGTCAGGACCCTTCCGCTGGCATCGAGCATGAAGATGGCGTAATCCGAGACGGCGTCCACCAGGATGCGAAAGAGCTCGTCGCTGCGCTCGATGTCGCTGCCGGCACGGGCGAGTTCGGCAGTCAGCGACTTCACCCGCTGATCATTGGCATAACTCGACGCGTCAAGCTGCTCGCGGAGCGTGGATAGCTGCCGCAAGGCCTTGTCGCGTTCTTCCAGCGCTTGCGCCAGCTTGCTTGAGAGTTGGTCTCGCTCAGGTTTGCTCATCTGGCCTTGATTATCCCATGGGGTTCGGGGCGGCACAATCGAAGGCACGTCATTCATCCCGGCCTCCGGCGTCGACCAAGGGCGCTTCGCCGGACGCGGCCGCCTGAATCGGCAAGGTGAACCAGAAGGTGCTCCCGAACTCGGGTTCGCTTTGGACTCCGATGCTCCCCCCGTGCGCCTCGATCAGGGCCTTGCTGATCGAAAGACCCAGTCCCGTTCCTCCGACCTGCCGGGTCGAGGACATATCCAACTGGGTGAAGCGCTGGAAGAGTTTGGGAATATCCTCGGGGGCGATCCCGATGCCCGTGTCCCGCACCTCGCAGCGTAGCTGACCGTCGTCGAGGCTCGCTCGCACGGTGATGCGGCCGCCTTGCGGGGTGAACTTGATGGCGTTGTTGATGAGGTTGGTCAGCACCTGCCCCACGCGCTGGGGATCCGCCTGCATCGGGGGGATCGCCTCCGGAACCTCGGCGCTCAGCAGGAGCTCCTTTTGCTGAGCGAGCGGAAGGAGCGTGCTCACGACCTCGTCGCAGACTTCGGAGAAGCTCATCGTCATGGGGTTGAGCGTGAACTTTCCGGCTTCGATGCGGCTCATGTCAAGCAGGTCGTCGATCAAGGCCAACAGCGTCTCGGAGCCTTGAAGGATCTTCGAGAGGTAGCGGTGCTGCTCCGCGGTCATCGGGCCCGCCACCTCGTCATCCAGGATGCTGCCGAACCCCATGATGGCGTTCACCGGAGTCCGGAGCTCATGGCTGAGGATGCTCAGGAACTGGTCCTTGAGCCGGTCCGACAGTTCGAGCGCTTCGATGCGCTCGCGTTGCAGGCGTTCTTGATCGGCTCGCATGCGCTGCTGCTCCCGCCTTTGGGCCATGCGTTCCGAGATCTCGTTGGCGAGAACGAAGATGCCGGCCACGGGGCTCGCTTCGTCATGGCGGAGCGGGTAGTAGACGAAGTCCCAGTAGGTGGTGCGAGGCCGGCCTTCCGGCGTGAGGTAGGTGAACTCGAGTTCGCTGTTGTAGTAAGGCTCTCCGGTCTCGAGCACCTGTCGGAGCAGGGGGCCGACTTGATCCTCCCCGCCGGGAACCACGTCGAAGACGTGACGGCCGAGGATCTGCTCTGGAGACATCTCGAGAAACGAGGAGTAAACGGGGTTGGCGACCCGGAAGACCAGGTCGCGATCCAGGTAGGCGATGCCCGTGGAGACGTTTTGAATCAGGTTCTCGGCAAAGGCTTTCTGGTTGGCGAGCTCCCGGGCGTATTCGGCGGCGACGGCCTCTTCGGTCTGCTTCAAGAGCCTCGCCTCGCTTCGCTTGAGTTCGGCGGCGGTCCGTTCCGCTTTCCGCTGGGCCTCGACCTGCGTGGTCACGTCGATGGCGTAGGCCAGGATGCCGCCCACATGTCCGGCCGCCTCCCGAACGGGCCGAAAGGTGAAGTTGAAGAACGTGGTGACCGTTGAGCCATCGACGTGCCTCCGCTTGATCGAGAACTCGCTTTCCTCGTAGCTTTCGCCGGTCTGATAAACCTGGTCGAGCTTCGCGAGGATCGCCCGGCAATCGTCTTCCTGCAGGGCCAGTTCCAAGGTTTCTCGAAGCGGACGCCCCAGCAAGGCGCGGGAGCCGAGGGCGCGGTCGGCCTGGTGATTGGTGTAGGTGATCACATGGTCGGGGCCTTCCAGCGAGCCGATCAGGGCCGGAGAGAGCTCCAACATCTGCTCCAGACGATGGGAACGCTGGCGCTCGGCAAGGAGGGCCGCTTCGAGCAGCGAGGCTCGACTGGGCTCAGGGTTTCGGTTTGCAGCCATGCTGGACTTCCGAGGTGTCGTCACATTGACAATCTATAATGAATAAATGTTGCCGGGCGACAGCCAGTATCTCATGACGCTTGAACTGCGGCAAGCGAGGTCTTGAGCTTTCTGTTTCGGAGCTTTGGCCTCTGCGTCAATCCGGGGCCGAGGCCTCGCGGTCAGGGGGTGCGCGTCGCGTCCACCCAGCGCGTGACCAGGGTCGTAAGCGCGCTCCGCTTGGCCTCCAGATCGGCCATGTCCCGGATCGTGACGATCCCCCGATCGGCGGCCTCCCATGTTATCAGCCCGCTCTCGTCCGAGAAGCTGAAGCCGGTGGCGTCCTTGATCTTGGCCCCCCGGTGGAAGACGAGTTGCAGCTGTTTGGGCGGGTGAAGCTTGAGGGTGATCCGATCCTCGCCGTCCACCGCGAAGCTGGGAGCATTCCACTTGATCTGCTCCGTCAAGCTTGCATTCGCGCTTGTCACCAGCATGCGGAGGGCGTCGATCTCGGCTTTCAAGGGGTGGTCGAGCGCTTGCATGAACTGCTCGACGGTCGGGCTCGCCTTGGCCATGCGTCTTGGATCCTCATCGGTGGGGCGGCAGCGACTCGAAACGTTGCTGACATGATACCAGCAGGCGGGTAATCGCGTGAGCAATCGCTTTCGTTCTCACGCCATCGGCCCCAGCTCCCTTGGTGGGAGAGCCGGGGCCGCAACCTGATCACGCGATGATGCGGGGCATCGAAGCCCGGTTTCAGGCCTTCAACGCCTGGGCGACGGCGTCCTTCAAGGAGGCCGTGGGGCGGCCGATCAGCTTGCTGAGGTCATGAGAATCGTCGTAAAGGGCGCCCTGGGAGGCGAACGTGTCCGAGCTCGCGATCATCTGGGCCACCGGCTCGGGAAGGCCCGCGCCAAGGAGGACGTCCTTGTAGGCGCTTTCGGGCATGTCCTGGTAGGCGATCGCCTTGCCGCTCTGACGAGCGACCTCGGCGGCAAGCTCGGCGAGGGTGTAGGCCTCGTCGCCGGCCAGTTCGTAGGTGCGCCCCGTGTGGTCGGTCTCGGAGGTCAGGATGACGGCTGCCGCCTCGGCGAGGTCGTCGCGGGTCGCCCCCGAAATCCGGCCCTCTCCCGCGCTGCCCAGGAAGGCGCCGTGCTGGAGGGCGACCGGCAAGCTCGCGAGGTGGTTCTCGATGTACCAGCCGTTACGCAGGATGACGTAGGGGATGCCGGAGGCCTTGATGGCGGCCTCGCTCTGACGATGCTCCTCGGCGAGGCTCAGCGGCGAGCTGTCCGCGTGAAGGAGGCTGGTATAGACCAAGAGCTTGACGCCGGCCGCCTTCGCCGCTTCGATCACGGCCTCGTGCTGGGCTGCGCGCTTGCCGATCTCGCTGGCGGAGATGAGCAGGAGCGCGTCCACGCCGGCAAAGGCGCTGGCGAGGGTTTCCGGCCGCTCGTAATCCGCTTGGCGAATCTCGATGCCCTTTTCCGCCAGGGGCTGGATCTTTTCGGGCGTGCGGGCGGTCGCGATGAGCTGCGAGGCAGGGACCTTCGCGAGCAGGGAGTCGATGACCCGCTGGCCGAGCTGGCCGCTGGCGCCCGTGAGGGCGATTTTCCGGGAGTTGGACGTCATGGGGAGTTCCTTTCCGTCGAGTCAGGCCAGGCCTGAGTGTGATACTGTGTAAGGCACACGGTTACAGTTTGGGCGAAAAAAACGAGGCTCATGGCACGGGCGTTCCGTCGCCCTTGCGGACGTCGTCGAGCACGCTCGCGATCGTCTGGCCGGCCAGTTCGTTCTCGAGCGCCTGCTGGGCGCGCGTCAACGGGCCGAGCACGGCCGACTGGATGTTGCGTCCCACCGGGCACGCCGGGTTGGGCTTCTCGTGGTGAAACGCGAACAACTGGCCCTCGCTGACCGCCCGGTAGACCTCCAGCAAGGAAATCGACTCGGCGGGACGCGCAAGCAACGCTCCGCCGCCGACGCCCAGCTGGGAGGTCGTGAGGCCGGCTTTGGCGAGCATCCCGAGGAGCTTGCGGACGACCGCTGGATTCGTGTTGGCGCTCCCCGCGAGCCACTCCGAGGTGACGGGCTTGCCCTGACTCTGGGCGAGCAACGTCAACAAGTGGATGCTCACGATGAATCGGCTGCTGATGGCCATGGCCTCTCCTTCAATGTGTAACCATCTTAGGTACACATGGGCGCGGGAGTCAACTCCCCCGTTTCTCGCGCGGCCTGGCGGGACACGCATCCAAGTCTTGAAGCTTCCCCCGAAAGAGGACTATGCTGGGGTCATGAAGACCTTACGCTTTGACAACACGTTCGTTCGCGAGCTTCCCGGAGATCCCGAAACCGGCTTCCGCCGTCGCCAGGTTCACGGGGCGCTGTACTCGCGGGTCGAGCCGACCCCGGTCGCCGCGCCGCGCCTGATCGCTTACTCCCGCGAAGTGGCGGAACTGCTGGGCTTCGACCCCGAGGATCTCGCCTCGCCCGAGTTCGCGAGGGTCTTCGGCGGGAACCAGTTGCTCGAGGGCATGGAGCCTTATGCCGCCAATTACGGGGGGCATCAGTTCGGGCACTGGGCCGGTCAACTCGGAGACGGCCGAGCCATCACGCTCGGTGAAATGCTCAGCCCCTCCGGCTCGCGCTGGGAACTCCAGCTCAAGGGCGCGGGCCCGACCCCCTACTCGCGCGGGGCGGACGGTCGCGCGGTCCTGCGCTCGTCCATCCGCGAGTTCCTCTGCAGTGAGGCCATGCATCACCTCGGCGTGCCCACGACCCGGGCCTTGAGCCTGGTCGCCACGGGGGACGTGGTCATCCGGGACATGTTCTACGACGGCAACCCGCGCCCCGAACCCGGAGCCGTCGTCTGCCGGGTGGCGCCCTCCTTCATCCGCTTCGGAAGCTTCGAACTTCCGGCGTCACGCGGCGACAACGCACTCTTGAAGCAACTCGTCGACTACACGATTCGCCGCGACTACCCCGAGCTGCTGACGGGGACGGAAGTCGACGACGCGAGTCGCGACGCATGGTTCGCCGAGGTCTGCGAGCGAACGGCCGCCATGGTGGCGGAATGGATGCGGGTGGGCTTCGTTCATGGCGTCATGAACACCGACAACATGTCGATCCTGGGCCTGACCATCGACTACGGGCCCTATGGCTGGATCGACAACTTCGATGCCGATTGGACGCCCAATACCACGGACGCCCAGCACCGGCGCTACCGCTTCGGGCAGCAGGCCGAGATCGCGCACTGGAACCTGAACCGCTTGGCCAACGCCCTGGTTCCCGCCTTCGCCTCCACCGACCCGCTTTATGCCGGCTTGGCACGCTACGCTGAAACCTACAATCGCTGCAGCCGCCGTCACATCAGCGCCAAGCTGGGGCTTGCCGCCTTCGAAGAAGACGACCTCGCGCTCATGCAGGATCTCTACGCGTTGATGCAGCACGCCGAAGTCGACATGACGATCTTCTTCCGCGGCTTGATCGCGTTCAATCCCGACGCGCCAAGCCTGGAGCCCGTCGAGGAGGCCTTTTACGACCCCGAGAAGCGCCAATGGGCAGACGCTCAGTTTACGGAGTGGCTCTCCCGCTATGCCGCGCGCGTGCGCCGGGATGCGCATTCTCCCGAGGAGCGGCGGGCGACCATGACGAAGGCCAACCCGCGCTACGTGCTGAGGAACTACCTCGTCCAGGAAGCCATCGACCGCGCGGAGCAAGGGGATGACCAGGGCATCCATGACTTGCTGGACGTGATGCGCCATCCGTACGAGGAGCAGCCCGGCAAGGAGCGATTTGCTCAGCGGCGGCCCGACTGGGCCCGCCAGCGCGCGGGATGCTCGATGCTCTCTTGCAGTTCGTAAGGCCGGGCGCTAAGGCGCCACGCTCAGCTCCCGCTCGATCGTCCTGACGAGCTCGGGATCGGTCGGGGCCACCGTCGGAGCGAATCGGGCGACGATCTCGCCCTGACGCGACACGACGAACTTCTCGAAGTTCCAGAGGATATCGCCCTTTTGCTTCGGGCCTTTCCCCGAGAGCTTGAGCATGGCGTACATGGGGTGGCCCTTCTTGCCCTGGGAGTCCGTGATGGCCTTCGTCAGGAAATTGTAGAGCGCGTGGCGCCCCTCTCCCTTGACCACGATCTTCTCGAACATCGGAAACTTCACGCCGAAGTTGAGGCGGCAGAACTCCTGGATCTCCTGGTTGCTGCCGGGCTCCTGGCCGGCGAACTCGTTTGCGGGGAATCCCAGCACCTCCAACCCCTGGGCGGCATAGGTCTCGTAGAGTTTCTCCAGGCCGTCGTACTGGGGCGTCAGCCCGCACTTGGAGGCCACGTTGACGATCAGCAGCACCTTGCCGCGGTACTCCGAGAGGGCGACGGGCGTGCCGTCGATGCGATTGACCGAGATCTCGTAAAGCTGGGTTTCCATGACGCTTTCCCCTTTCGAAATGGCAATAGTATGGCATGCAATTAAGTGGCGCGCAGTGCTTCTTTGAGGGCGGCGGTTGACAGACCCATAACCAGGGAGTTATGAATAAGCCATGCTTGCTGTGCCCGATGATCTTTTCCGAGCGCTTGCCGATCCCACGCGGCGGGCCATCTACGAGCGTCTGGTTCGCGATGGCGAGCAGACGGTTCGCGCCCTGACGGATTTCGCGGGTGTTTCCCAGCCCGCCGTCTCCAAGCACCTGGCCCTCCTCAAGGTCGCGGGCCTCGTTCGCGATCGCCCCTCGGGCCGGCTGGTCCACTACAGCGCAGACCCCCAGGGACTGGCTCCCTTGGTCGACTGGATGAGTCAGTATGGAGCCTTCTGGCAGAACCGCTTCGACCGGCTCGAAGAACTACTCGAAAGGATGGACCCTTGACCCACGCAACGGATGCGACCCGTACCCTGGTCATCGAACGCGAGTTGCCGCATGCGCCGGAGAAGGTCTGGCGGGCCCTGACCGAACTCTCCCTCCTCGACCAATGGCTGCTCAAGAGCGATTTCCAGCCCGTCGTCGGCCATAAGTTCAGCTTCCGAAACCAGCCCATGCCCGATTGGGACGGAGTCATCCAAGGCGAGGTGCTGACCGTCGAGCCGCCTGAGCGCCTCGCCTACCGCTGGGCGGCACTCGGCCTCGATTCCGTCGTGACCTGGACGCTGACGCCGACGGCAAGCGGCACGCATCTCCGCATGGAGCAGGCCGGCTTCGGGCCCGAGCAGGGTCAGGCGTACGGCGGAGCCAAGCTCGGCTGGAACCACATGCTCGATACCCTGTCTGCGCTGCTCGCGCAGGCCTGAGCCATCACCCAGGCCGCGCCTGTTGCGCGGCCAAGAAGGAGTCTTTACCGATGAACATCCTCTTATGGGTCCTTCAAGCGGGACTCGCCTTGTTCTTCTTTTCCGGCGGGGCCTACAAGCTGGTCAGTTTCGAGGAGATCGCCTCCATGCCCACGGTGGCCGCGATCCCGAGCGGCGTCTGGGCCTCGCTCGGCGTGCTTGAGATGCTCTGCGCCGTGATGCTGATCGTCCCGCTCGCCATCAAGCGGATGCCGATGCTGACCCCGCTCGCGGCCGCCGTGCTCGCGCTCGAATCTTTCGGCCTCGCCGTGCATTACGGGCAGTACTCGCTCGAACTGGCCTCCACCAACCCTCTGCTCTACGTCGCCGTCGGCGGCCTGCTGGCTGCCTTCGTGGCCTTCGGGCGCTACTCGCTCGTGCCGCGGAACTGACGCCTGTCGCAGTAGGCGCGCGATCGCAAAACGAAAAGGCCTCCCGATGGTGGGGAGGCCTTTTCGTTTTGCGATCTTCGTCGTTACTTGACGGTGTTCAGATGCTCCTCCAGACGATCCCAGGTCTCGGTGATGCCTGCGAGCATGCCCATCTCCATGACGGACTTGAGGGCTTCCGCGGAGACGTACTCCCCGCGGCTGACGAGCTTCGTCTTGCCGCCGAGGTCGATCAACTCGATCGTCACCTTGGTCGACGGCATCTCAGGGTTCTCGTTGCCCTCGGCGTCCGAGAAGTAATCGACGTAGACGATCCGCTCGGGAGAGACGATTTCCTGGTAGATCGCCTTGCCCCAGGATTCCATGCCGAAGAACTCCCCTTGGCTCTTGTCGACGCACTTCATGCAGTAATGCCAGACGCCGCCGGGCCGGAAGTCGACCTTGCAAACCGGGAGCTCCCAGCCGCGCGGTCCCCACCAATGCTTGAGATGCTCGGGCTCTTGGTACATCTTGAAAACGAGCTCGCGCGGCGCGTCGAAGACACGCTCGAGGACCAGGACCTTTTCGTTTTCCACACGGGACTCCATGACGCTGCTGGCCATCGGCAATTCCTCCATCTCGTTCGCGTTTTCCTAGGCTTGTTCCGTGTTCTGAACTTTTCGTAAATAGGCTTCCAGATTGTCCATTCGCTCTTCCGAGAGACGCTGGAAGGATTTCACCCAGGCATCCAGCGCCTGGAAGGGATCGGGCTTGAGCCGGTAGAACCGGCGATTGCCTTCGGCCTTCACGACCAGGATCCCGCTGTCGCTGAGCACTTTCAAGTGCTTGGAAGCTTGCGGTTGGCGAATTCCCAAGCGATCGGCAATATCCCCGACCGTCAGGGGACCGTCGCGTAAGAGTTCGACGATTCGCATGCGGTTGGGCTCGCCCAACGCGCTGAGCGTCATCATCGTCATGCCGGGATCGTTCCTCGACATGGGCTTCACCTCGTGACCCCGTACGGGGCATGACGACCTTTCTCCCGAAGGCCGGCCTCCTGGTTTCTTCACATTCCCTGATCGGAATATTCTTGTCAAAGAATATTTTGAGCGTGATCGGATCACGCGTCTCCATCCGAAGGCTCGGGCTGGCACAGAGCTTTCGTCCATGTTTTCCACTCGGGTCCGAGGGGCGCTTCGATGCGGACAAGGTTTCCGCTTAGCGGATGCTGGAACTCGAGCTTTTGCGCATGAAGCCAGAGCCGTTTCACGCCCAGCCATGCGGCCAGATCGCGATTGAGCTTTCCCTTGCCGTGGGTGGTGTCTCCGATGATGGGGTGCGCGATATGCTTCATGTGCCGGCGCAGCTGGTGTCGCCGGCCGGTCCGGGGGGAGAGCTCCATGAGGGCGCAGCGGGTGCTGGGATATGGCCCCTGCGGCAAGGGCAGGTCGTAGCGTTCGAGGGTTCTGAAGCAGGTCAGGGCCTCTTGCAGGTCTTCACGCTCGTCATGGCGGTCGTCGGCGATGCGTCGCAGCGGGTGGTCGATCACGCCTTCGTCGGCGGGCCAGCCGCGGACCACGGCGCGGTACGACTTGCTCAGGCCTTCCCCCGATTCGAAGGCTTGCCCCATTGCCCGAGCGGTCTGGGCATCCAAGGCGAAGAGCAAGACGCCGCTGGTGCCTTTGTCCAGCCGATGCACGGGCCAAACCGGGCGCCCCAGCTGGTCGCGAAGCAGTTGCAGCGCGAAGCGCGTCTCGCCCGCATCCAGGCCGGTGCGGTGGACCAAGAGTCCCGGCGGCTTGTCTACGGCCACCAGATAATCATCGAGGTAGAGGATCGAAAGCATCACGCCGTATCGTAACCTACCGGCGTCCCCGAGCGAAAGCCGTCGGCTCGACCCCCTATAATGAAGCCTTGAGTCCGGCAGCCGGACGCTTGAATGAATGGAGTAGAACGCATGCTGAGACTGCAGTACAAGATCACGATCGCGGCCCCCAAGCAAAAAGTCTGGCAGACCATGCTGGACGAAACCACCTTCCGCGAATGGGCGAGCGCCTTCAACCCGGGCACCTACTTTGAAGGAAGCTGGGAGAAGGGCCGCGAGATCCGCTTCCTGGGCACGGACCCGGAGACCGGTAAGATTGCGGGCATGTTCTCTCGGATTCATGAGAACCGCCCCTACGAGTTCATCTCCATCGAGCATCTCGGCTTCATCGACGGCGAGACGGTCGATACGACGAGCGACCTGGTCAAGCAATGGGCGCCCGCCTACGAGAACTACACCTTTGTGGAGTCTAACGGCAGCACCGAGGTCGTGGTCGACCTCGATGCCCATGAGGGCTACGTCGAGCACTACGACCAGTCCTGGCCCCAGGCCCTACGTTCACTCAAAATGCTGGCTGAGCGCTAATCGCCCTCGCCCCCCTAGAGGAGTTCGACGTAGCCCGCGCTTCCGTTCACGCGAATCCGTTGGCCGTCTGCGATGAGGCGGGTCGCGTTCTCGACGCCAATCACGGCCGGTAGGCCGTATTCGCGAGCAATGACGGCCCCATGGGTCATCAGGCCGCCCACCTCGGTCACGAGGCCCTTGATGCCCACGAAGAGCGGCGTCCAGCTCGGATCCGTGAAGACGGTGACGAGGATGTCGCCCTCCTCGAGTTCGGCTCCTTCCAGGTCCAGGATGACGCGGGCTCGGCCTTCGATGACACCCGACGACACGGGGAGGCCAGCCAGCGCCTCGGCCGGGAGATGGTCTCGCCGGTAAGCCCCGGTGACGACCTCGCCCTCCGACGTGAGCACGCGCGGCGGACTGAGCTTTTCGAAGCGCGCGAAGTCGGCTTTGCGCTGACGGATGAGCGCCTCGTCCACCTCACGCGTCCGAATGACCTCGCGAAGTTCGTCGAGGTTCAGGTAGAAGATGTCTTCCTTTTGCTGGATGACCTTGGCCTCGACGAGCCGCTGGGCTTCCCGCATCAACGCTTGCTTGTAGACGAAGTAGTGGTTGACGATGGCATACTTCGGGTACTCGCGATAGCCGCTGAGGTTACGGATCAGGTCGATCTTCCTCTTGGTTTCCTGGGCCTTGTTTTCGCCGTCCGGGAGTTCCCTCACGCGCGCCAGCAGGTCGTTCGCCTTGCGCGAGGCCACCTGCTGGCCTCGAGCGAACTTGCTCCGGCTGGCATGGGGCGCGACGTTCGATAGGTTGCCGAGGATCATGGGGATCAGGGTCGTGGGCTTCTCGCTCCAGCGCGTCCGCGTGAGGTCGATTTCGCCGGTGCAACGCATGCCGTACGTCTCGAGGAAGGCCTCAATGGCCTCTCGCGCTTGCGGGCCTCCTTCCCGCGTTGCCAGCTCGTCCAGGAAGCGCTCATCGCGGGCGTCTCGCAGGCAAGCGACGACCTCCGGGTAAGGGCGGATCGCATCCGCGACGTCCAGCAGCGCCAGGCCCATTTCGGACGTGACGTTGCCGGGGACGGAAAGAGAAAGCGCATCGGCGGCGTTGGTCTCGCCCAGCCACTCGTTCATTTTTTCATTGATCCAGAAGGCCGCGCTCATGGCCGTCATGATGACTCCCAAGCTCTGCGGATTCGCGATCTGGGCCCGTAGCTTCCGGAGGTCGTCGAAGATGACGTCCAAGAGCGCGAGGCCGGACTTGTCGCGAACGGCGTCCTTGAGTTCGGCCAGCGCCACCTGACTGCGCGTGATCAACTCCGAGACGATCGCCGGATCATCGATGCTTAGCGTCGGACGCCCTGTCGGCATCGTGTTCGGCGTGCCATTCGGCTTGCCGTTGCCCGCGTCCGTCGGGGATTCTACTTGTGGCGTTTCCGAGAAGAGGTCGCCTCGATTCACGAGGGTCAGCAGGGCATCCTTGATGAGCGGATCGGATTTGCCCAGCCCCTCGACGATCGAATGGCGTTTGAGGGGGGATGCGAGCTCGGGATAGACGTCGACGAACAACCGCCCGCCCGCGGTCGCCATGGGGCGCGCCGCGGTGAGCAAGAAGAACGACAACCCCAAGGGCTTCAAGGGATCGGTCATCATCTGCTGATGGCCGACGGAGACGTAGACATGGGGCGCGTCGTCGCTTGCTTCGGGGATGGGGAAGAGGGTCGTGATCGGCCGACTCTGGAGGATATGAAACGTGTCATCCGCCAGGCACCATTCGATGTCCTGAGGCTGGCCGAAATGCGCCTCGATCGTCCGGCCCAAGCGAGCGAGGCGCAAGACCTGCTCATCCGTCAGGACTTGCCGGCCCGGCATGTCGGGGGCGATCGCATGGACTTCCGTGCCGCCGTTTTTCGCGGCCCGTACGGCGAGCGTCTTGCTGCCCAGCGCCTTCGATATCACCCGCCCGTCTCTGACCTTGTAGCGATCCGCATTCACCCGCCCGGAGACCAGGGCTTCCCCGAGTCCGAAGCCGGCCTCGAGGGTCGTCACCTTTCGATGGGAGGTCACGGGATCGGCCGTGAACAGGGTTCCTGCCGCTTGCGGAAAGACCATGGGCTGAACGACCACCGCCAGATGGACGTCCCGGTGGTCGAAACCGCTCTGAATCCGGTAGCTCACGGCGCGTTCGCTAAAGAGCGAGGCCCAGCACGATTTGATACCTGAGAGGATAGCCGTCTTGCCCTTGAGGTTGAGGTGGGTTTCATACTGGCCCGCGAAGGAGGCCGTCGGCGAGTCTTCGCTCGTGGCGCTGGAGCGGACGGCATAGGCCCGCTCGTCGCCGAGCCTGGAGAGGTGGCGGGCGACCTCGTCGGCCAGGTCCTCGGGAATCTCCACTCCTTCGATGACAGCGCGAAGCTGGCTGCAAATCTGCCTTAGCGCGTGGCGATCGCCGGACGGGAGGGCGGCCAGCCGCTCCAGCAACTCGCCAACCAAGGGATGCGTTCCGATGAGCGTCTTGTAGGCATCCGTGCTCACGCAGAAACCGTCAGGCACGGCGAGGCCGGCGATTTTGGAGAGCTCACCCAGGTTGGCGCCCTTGCCTCCCGCAAGCAAGGTCTGGGTTTGATCCAGTTCCCGAAAACGGCTGACGACTGATTTCAACGGCTGACCTCCTCTGAACCCCGAAGCAGCCGTCGATTATGCCGCATGACCCGGGGCTTGCGGCAAGTCCCCCGGGGAGGAGTACAATGGATCGTGGAGCGAGAGGTTACTCGATCGTGCTGGTCAGGCCGTGGGCCTCGAGTTGCTCGCGATAGAACTCGGCGCGTTCGCGGTAGGTTTCGGCGACGACGGCGGAGCCGTGGACATGGGCCGCGAGGGTCAGCGTTTGCGCCTGATCCAAGCTCATGCCGGCGATGGTTCTCACGAGCGTGACGATGACGTGCATGAAGTCGTTGACGTCGTCATTCCAGAGGATGACCTTGATGGGGCGGTCGTCCAGCCGGCTCCGCGGCGAGCCCGAAGGAACGCGAATCGGGGCCGTCGTCGTTTCGCTCATCATCTAACCTCCAAGGCCAACTTCACCGGCAATCCGGTTGCGTCCCAACGAGCGAGATTCTAGCAAGCTGGACTCTCGCTGGCAAACGACAAGCTTCAGGACGTCCCCGCCGGCTATTCGCTTCGTGCTCGGCTTAGCGGAATTGCCAGGCCAGCCAACCTGCAAGGGCGCCCCCCAGGACCAGCCATGCGGAGTTCAGGCGGAATCGAAGGAGCAGGCCCGCGCTGATCAAAGCCAGCGCCAGCGTGAGCCAGTCGGTGACCGCCGCCTGGGCGAGTTGGATCGTGACGGCCGCCATGAGCCCGAGGGAGGCCACGTTGACTCCATCCAGCACCGACCCCGCGATAGGTGATTTCCGGATGCGGGGAATCAATGGCCCGCTAATGGCCACGAAGACGAATGCGGGAAGGAAGATGCCTATCGTGGCCACGAGGGCTGCGACCGGCCCCCCGACGAGGTAGCCGATGAAGGTCGCGGTGGTGAAGACCGGCCCCGGGGTGATTTGCCCGATGGCCACCGCGTCCAGGAGCTGCATGCGGCTGATCCAGCCCATGCGCTCGACCAGGCCCGCATCCAGGAAGGCCAAGAGGACGTAGCCGCTCCCGTAGAGGACCGACCCTACCTTCAAGAAGAACCAGAACAGGGGCCAGAGCCCGAACGCCGTACCTCCGGCAGCGATGGCGCCCTTTGCCAATCCCAGGAGGGGGAAGGCGCTGAAGGCCGGCAACAGGGTGGTTCCGTCCTGCCGAGGGTGGCTGAGCCAGCGCTTGATTCCCCAGAGGATGCCCGCCCCGAAAAGCAGCAAAAGTTCGTTGACACCCAGCAGCATCAGGATGAGGATCGCCAGCGCGAGTCCCGCGAGCGCCCGGCTTTTGATGGCCGTGCGGCTCAACCCCCAGAGGGCCTGCAGCACGATCGCGATGATGACGGGCTTGATCCCGTAGAGAACCCAATCTACTTGGGGCAGGGTTCCGTAGGTGACGTAGCCCCAGCCGAGGGCACCGACGATGAGCATCGCGGGCAAGATGAAGCAAGCTCCGGCGACCAGCAGCCCGCGCCACCCGGCCACGTGATGCCCGATGTGAATGGCGAGTTCCGTCGAATTGGGCCCCGGGATGAGGTTCGTGGCTCCGAGTAGATCGAGGAACTGCTCGCGCGGCAGCCACTTCTTGCGGCGGACGACCTCGTCTTCGAGCATGGCGATATGGGCGGCAGGGCCTCCAAAGGCGATCGTCCCCAGCTTCAGGAAGAGCAGCGCGACTTCAGAGAGGGGCACCGTCGGGGAGGCGTGGCGCAGCTCTTGAGCGTCAGCAGTCACGTGATCACTTTCCTTGCGGATGGGGAGAGTTGCCGCAGGTCGCCTCCATCGGGGAATCGGCAAACCAGCGCTTTTTTAGCCAAAGCGAGACGTAGACCAGGGCCACCAGGGCCGGGACCTCGATGAGCGGCCCGACGACCGCTGCCAGGGCCTCGGAGGACGAGATGCCGAAGATCCCCACTGCCACCGCGATAGCCAGTTCGAAGTTGTTCCCGGCCGCCGTGAAGGAAAGGGCCGCGGTCTCTTGGTAGTTGAAGCCCAGGGCTTTGCTGGCAGCGAAGGCCAAGAAGAACATGATGAGGAAGTAGGCCAGTAGGGGCAACGAGATGCGCAGGACGTCCATCGGCAGGCTCACGATCTTGCCGCCTTGCATGCTGAACATCAGGACGATGGTGTATAGCAAGCCGATGAGGGCCGTGGGTCCCAGCTTGGGCATCAAGACGTTGTCGTACCAGTCACGCCCTTTCACGTTCACGCCCACGATGCGGGTGATAGCCCCCAGCGCGAGCGGGATGCCGAGAAAGATGAGCACGCTCTTGGCGATGGCCCACATCGAGACATCGAGCGCCGTGGCCGTGCCGCCCAGCCAGACTGGCAACACGCTCAGGAAGAAGTAGCCCAAGACCGAGTACATCCCGATCTGGAAAAGGGAGTTGAGGGCCACCATGAGGGCGGCGGCTTCGTTGTCTCCCTTGGCGAGCATGTTCCAGAGCAAGACCATGGCGATGCAGCGCGCGAGGCCAATCATGATGAGCCCCGTCCGGTACTCCGGCAAGTCGGGGAGCATCACCCAGGCCAGGGTGAACATCACCACGGGGCCGAGAATCCAGTTGAAGAAGAGCGACGCCCCGAAAAGTTTTCCCTTGGCCTTGAAGGCTCCGAGGGTTTCGTAACGGACCTTGGCGAGCACCGGATACATCATCCACAAGAGGCCGATGGCGATGGGCAGCGAAACGTCCGCTACCTTGACGGCATCGAGAGCGGGTCCGATACCTGGAAAGGCCTTCCCGAGCAGGACGCCAAGCGCCATGGCCACGAAGATCCAGACGGGTAGGAAGCGATCGATGAGAGAGAGGTTCCCGACGATGGTGGATACCTGAACGGTTTGCGTTGACACTTTATTCCCCTTGAAAGTTGGCCAGAGACGCCTGCGCGAGGGGCGTGGCCTGGTAGTAGTTCCAGCGGCCTTGTTTTCGAGCTGTGACCAGCTCCGCCTGGCTCAGCACCGAGAGGTGGTGCGAGAGAGTGCCTTGGGGCATCCCGAGAACGTCTACCAGGTCGCAGACGCAGACTTCTTGGTCTTTCACGAGGTGCAAGAGCTTGAGGCGAACTTGATCTCCCAGAGCCTTGAATAGACGGGCTTTTTCAGCCAGGTCGGCTGGGAAATCAGCCGCCAATTGGCTTTCGCAGCAGGCGGTGACCTGCTTTCGCTTCTCGTTCATATGAGCCTCTTGACAGGTCGATGACGTATCGACTAATTTCAATGCATTGATTTTTGCCGATGTGTGTGCGTCTGTCAAGAATCACGTCCGAAGGAGGGTCCCCGAGTGAAGATGCATGTCTCTCTGAATGTGGCCGACGTGCCCAGTTCCGTCGCTTTCTATCGCAAGTTTCTTGGCGTAGAGCCGGTCAAGCTCAAGTCTGATTATGCCAAGTTTGACCTGGCAGACCCTCCGCTCAACCTCACGATGAATGCGCGAATGTCGGTCGAGGCTGGGGAAGCAGGCCGCCTTTCGCACCTGGGTTTTCAGGTGGACGGACATGCTGCGGTGGATGCTGCTCGCAAGCGTCTGGAAGCGGCAGGGATGCTGTCGCTGGATGAAGAGGATACCGTCTGCTGCTACGCCCGCCAAGACAAGGTCTGGGCCACGGATCCGGACGGAAACCAATGGGAGGTCTTCTACGTGATGGAAGCCGACGTCGAGGCCGCAACCTTCCAGGGTGATGCTTGCTGTGTCCCGATCGATGTGGCCGAAGACGGCGCTTGCTGCACGCCTGAGGAAAAGCAGCAGGCTGTAGCGATCGGAAAGGAGTGCTGTGCATGACGACGGTTCTCTTCGCTTGCGTCCACAACACGGGGCGCAGCCAGATGGCCGAGGCGTTCTTCAACCAACTCGCCGACCCGACCAAGGCTCGGGCCATCTCCGGGGGGACCGAGCCGACGACGGGAATGAATCCCACGGTTCTCGCCGTCATGCAAGAGGTTGGCATCGATTTGGTGGCTCGGGGACATCACCCGAAGCTCGCCGACCTGGATGCTCTCAAGGAGGGTGATCGCGCCATCTCGATGGGGTGTGGCGTGAGCCTGGCATGCCCTGTGCACCTGGGGCGCATGGAAGACTGGGGCCTGGATGACCCCAAGGGCCAGCCCATCGAGCGCGTTCGCGAGATTCGTGACGAGATCAAGACGCGCGTCGCGGGCTTGGTGCGCGAACTCGGGGTCTCGTAGGCTTGCTGATCGAGTAGGGCTGGGGGAGCCCCCCGGAATCCCCCCGTAGAAAAGAAAGACCGCCAGCAGTTAGAAGCCCTGCTGGCGGTCTATTCTTGATTCCCTTACGGGATTCAGGTCGGAGCGGCGGGATTCCTACCCGCAAACGGACCCCCAGTGGTTTCATCCGTTGCTCATCGCCTCGGAAAGCAGCCATCCCAATATCAGCCGGCCGTACTTTGGCTCGTGAGGGGTATGAGAGAAGAAATACTTGAACTCGAAACGGCGACTAGGAGACCGAGCATGAAAGTTCAGAGTGAGGTCGTCCCCGGGTTATCTGCTTCACTTCTCGACGTCGATATCTCCGAGGATGGGCGTGTCTTAATCCTTTACGGGGATGAAACACGCCGTTTTGTCAGGCTGAACGAGCGTGAAATTGTCATCAAGTCGGACTACAAGCCTGACCGGGTACGCTTTATCGACGACGAATTCTGCTTGTTCACCGGAGATTGGGCTGATGGCTACTATGCCACCATGTACGGCTACAAGGGGTACGCTCGGTGGGGATGGGAGGTAAGCAAAGACATCGAGGACGTCAACGTTGTCGGTCGGTGGGTGGTCATCGGGTACGGCGATATCCACATGAGGGGGGTTCTGCTCCTTCCGACTCTGGGTCACTCGCAGATCTACTACGAAGACTTTTTCGGGGAAGATGCGGTCAGTACAGTAGATTGTTACGCCCTATGTAAGGCTGAGAAGGAGGTTCTCTACTTCTTCCCGTACACAGAGTTTCCGCTGGTTCGATGGGACCTCTGGACAATGACTCAACAGGTGATGCCTACCCCTGAAGTCGTGGAAGGTTCAAAGGCGATCTCCGTTCAAGACACCTATTGCTACTTCTACAGTCCGTTTGACGATGAGGATTTTGGTCCTGACCTCTCGCAGCACACCATCCTTGAGGTCAGGGAAAACAACTTCTACCGCTGGGAGATTGGCACAGATTCCGTGCAAATGGTCGGAGAGTTTCCAAAGAGCAGGGGCAAGGTCCGTGGATTGCCAGGTGGCAGGTTCCTGGTTGTAGAGGCTGATTCGTACTCGGTCATCAGCTTTTAACGCATACTCTTGCTGTCCGCCGCAGTGGGGAGACCGGCAAAAGAAAGACCGCCAGCAGTTAGAAGCCCTGCTGGCGGTCTATTCTTGATTCCCTTGCGGGATTCAGGTCGGAGCGGCGGGAACGCTTCCCCAGGGTTTCCCCCAGATCAACATCAGCCTGCGATTGATACCCGGCGGTCCCTTTGGTTCCGCGTGCAATTACTACCAGAGGCCGATGATCGTCTTCTCAGGGTAAGGCCAATTTCCTAGAGCTACAAGCTCCTAACCTAGGATTTAGCAAAACGCATGGTTGAAGGTTATTCCTCAGTACTTGTATTCTTTTGATACAAGTTTACAGCCTGTTCGGTCAGGGCCCGCCATTGCTCTAGTTTGTCGGATACTTCTTTCTCTAGTTCAGAAATACGTTCCATCTTAAACCCAACGATTCGAGATGGGGTCAGTTTTCTACCGTATGAGAAACGCCATCTTTCAAGTCGGATGATGGCAGCTGCGATAAATAACTCAGCTTCAGTCAACTCGTGTTCAGGCTTTGGAATAAGGATCAAGCAATCATCGTTGACGCCACAAGGTTCGGTCTGGACAAACGCTTCCCCGATACTTCCAGTTTGGGCGACAGTGATAAAGGGTGGCTGGATCAATTTATCAAATGTTAGCCAACCATATGTTCCGTTGTACTGCTCAGTAGGCGAAATGACTAAAGTTTCACCCGGGGGAATTCCATCTCGGCTATGCAACTCCTTCTGTCCGTAATAGATATCAAAGTAGCTACCGATGGTTCCAAGATCTCCCCCAAGTTCCTCCGCATTTCGAAGTCTAGTCTCAGAGATTAGTTCCCTGTACGGCGTCGCTACAAGGTCCCCAGATTCAACCATTTGGCGTTGGGTAGCAATTTCTTGAGCATATCGAGTATAGAAGGACACATGGCGACGTAACAATTCATCGATACTAGCGCTTAATTGGCCCCTATCAGGCAGAGCAGAAGGGACATATGCACCGGGCGCCCACTCCATACCCCCCTGAATTCGAGCGGCGCCTGAAAATCCAGGAATTACATTTTTGTTGAGCACCGCTTGAACCGCATCATCTAGTTGGTTTTTACCATCTCTACGCGGAACTCGCACACCTTTCTTTAGAGTGAGGCCGTCATATTGGATGTGCACAAAGCTTGTGGCCTGACGACCGCTATGGGGAACCCCCTTCTCAATTAGCAGAACACTAGTTGTTGTACTGGCGAAGGGCTGAAAAGTTTCATCTGGAAGCTCAATAACGGCCTGCAAGGTGTGATTGCTAAGTAGGCCTGATCTCCATGATGTGAATTCCTTCTTTACAATGAAGCTTGTTGGGACAATGACAGCGAGCTTGCCCCGTGAGGTTAAAGCTTCTAGTGCGCGTTCGATAAATAATTGTGGCGGGACATCGGTCGATTTGTGTGGGAAAGGTGGGTTCATTAGAGCGACATTGCATTTTCCGGCAGGGAAATCCTCTGCAAGGAATACATTTTCATTGCGAATGCCGGATTTTCCATCCCCGCGCAAAATCATGTTGGCAACGCATAGTGCAGCAGTTAAAGGTTCAGACTCATAGCCGATAAGGTTGTTCTTTACTATATCAACGACATCTTCGTATTTTGTGTTCTCGCTGTCAAAAGTTCGAAGAATTACAGAAATCAAAAAGCCGCCTGTACCGCATGCTGGGTCAATTACGATGTCTTTTTTGGTTACTTGGCACAGGTCGGCCATAAATCTGGTGATTTGTCGCGGGGTGAAGTACTGTCCGATAGTATTTCCACCAGTGTATCGAAAGAAGGTTTCATATAGCTGACCTAGATAGTCATGGTCAAATAGTGCAGTAACAACGTTGAGTTTTTCTAAAGTTGCGAGGATTTCCCAAGCCTTGTTTGCTAAAATGTGGTTGGCTTCGTTAATGTGTAGGCTTTCAGCGAGATCCGCTTTGCCCGCAGTTGTAAATGCTCGCTGGCAGGCCGTGTTGATATCACCAAGTACAAACTCGGCATCCTTCCGGATGCGCCCCTTTGATTGCCAAAGGGCTAGCATCATTGCACCTACGTACGCGGGGCGATATTCATCCTTGATCGCGGCCTCGCGTAGAATCCGGTTAATTAGATCTGCTTTATTTGCCAGCACTTCTGGGCTTGGGACTACTGGGGCGAGATCTACAACCGTACTTGCTGCAAGAAGAGTCGTGGTATCGTTTGGCGTTGGAATCCAGGAAATGGGCAAGCCACCATAACAAACCTCGGCCCACCCGGCATCCAGATGCTTGAGAGTTCTTACCGCGATCTGAGTTTTCTCTTGACCTGCAATTCCGATAGCAATTACTTGGTGTCCTGCATCCAAGCACGCATCCGCATACCACTTGGCCTCATCAACAGCTTGCTGTAGGTTGGCTATATCTGCCTTAGCTTCAAGCACTACGAGGGGACGCAGGGATGCTACGTCTATCAGAAGAAAGTCGGGGTAGGCATCTCCCGGGCCTGTCTTACTGCGTCCCTTAAAAATTTCGGCTAATACAGGATAGTTCTTATATTCGTTTTTTCGGATGAGTACTCCGCGAGGTACCCGCTCGGTACGCCACCCCTGAATGCGAAGAAGGTCAATCGTTGTATCTTCGGTTCGACTTTCGGAAAGATGTACAAGCACTAGATTTATCTCCGATATTAACACTGTGACATAACTGAGAGCGTTCTGATTTTTGGTTGCAGAGATGGCCCCCCAGCCACGAAGTATCGTCCCGAGGACTGCCAAAATCCAGGGAAATGGCATCGTTGCTAGAACTCTGGGGAGCCTCTGAGTCTGAGCTAGTAATAAGAATAAGCGAAACTGTGTCTACTTGGCCACCAATACTACCGGCTAAAGGCACCACAATTAGATCGGTGACCGCTTCGCTGTTCGAAGGGGATCTCAGATCTGGCTCCTTGAAGGCCAAGGCCTAGATATTGTGAAGATCCCCCGATAGCTGTCCCAGGCAAGTAACAGTAGTTCAACAAGAATGATTTACTTTTACTTGCCAGGAATTCCACAGGATCTGATTTTCGGGGGCATGCGTACTGCTCGAACTGCAGATTGATACCTTTTTAGTAGGCACAAGATGGTGGCCCAGCAGCCGGATGGCCCGGAAGTTACCGCTATCTGCCGGTGCTTGGCCTAGTCCATCCGGTAAAGCAGATCGACTAGGCCAAGCACGGCCGCCTTGTGCCCCGGTACGAGTTCTCGGAAGTGGCTGAGCAGGCGCCGTTCGTCCTCGTCAGCGGCGTCAAGCTTCGGGCGACCCGCGAGATTGAGAAGGAAGTCCTCTGCGACTCCGTAGCCCCGAGCAATCCGTTTGATGTTCTCGCGGGTGGGCGCGGTGGGTTTCCGCGTCGAGCTGCTTACGCCTTGCTCCAGGTCGTGCAGGCGGCTGGGCTGGATGCCCGTCCGTCCGGATGCCGCTTTGAGCTTGCGGTCGAGGCTCCAACCTCCATGCACCCAGAACTGCCCGCCGGATCTTCCCGGCGGGTTTTCGCTTGCGCGGGGTGGTTGTCGCCGTTCGCGTTCTCGAACGGCGACAACCACCTCAATTTCTGGCGGCAGCATGGGTAGCCGGAAGCCCAAAGACTACCCGTAACTCCACATTTCACGCGCATTTCGTCCACGAACCTAGACGCTGCGATCGCCAGCATGCGTTGGGGTAGCGCCCCTACCGGTTGAGTCCGCAGTCCTTTTAGTGGCGAGCAAGTACTACTACCTACACGCCATAACGGGCTCTTGGTGATTTTGGTCGGGCTCGCGAGCGAGGGTACCCCCCTATACCCCCGGCCCTTTCCCGCGAGTGCTGCCGCGCAGCAAGAAGGCTGATGCCCTGCCGCCAGCAGGCCCCCAGTGTACCGGGACGGGTCAACCCCGCTCGCGCTGCTCGCGTCCTCACGGACTCCCTCCCTCCGTTCGGTCGGGGTATGCCCTCGCCCGGTCCTTCGGGTGCTGCCCGGCGCGGGCGCTCACCAGAAAGGAAGGTCTCCATGTTCAATCCAATTTCCCAGGAAGACGACTACTCGATCGAGGTTGTAGACCTCTTGGCCAACCCCACGGTGGCACGGTCGGAAACTTCAGCGGAAGTCCATCGTCTCCAGGAACGGCTCCTCGAAGTCCAAAGGCTCCTATGGGCCGCCCAGGCGCGAGTCCTGGAACCCGGCACGGTGAGGCTCGTCGGTCGCGTTGCGAACGTCGATTTGAACAAGAACGGGATGCAGGCCATGGTGACGCTGATCATCCCCGACGAGGATCGGCATCAATCGCTCCGCATCCGCGCCCAGGTGGCCGACGTGGCGAACGTCTGGATCGGTGCTGAGGTGACGTTGCTGGCTGCTTGGCGGTTCGGGCGCCTCGCCCTGGTCGAGATCGAGGACCTGCATGAAGTGGCCGAGCCCATACCCGAGGTGCCCACCGTCGAGAAGCCGAAGGCCGAGGGCACGGTGCCCGACTGGTTCAGCCAGGCCAAGAACGATCCGCTGGACCTTCTCAAGGCCAGCGATGGGTCCAGCAGCGTGAGCGACCTCAAGCTCCATGTCGTCTTCTGCACGAAGCGCCGGGGCAAGGTCTTGACCGCCCCCATGGTCGATCGGTTCAAGGCGCTGGCCGCCGAGGTCGTAGCAGCGAAGGGACTCGGAAAGCTACTCGCCGCCAACTGTGAGAGCGACCATGTGCACCTCGCGCTGCACCTACCGGTCAACGTCTCCGCCAGTGAAGCCGCTGGGGCCATCAAGGCATACACCGCGAGACTGCTTCGGCGCGAGTTCCCCGAGCTGCGGGCGCACGACGACGAGAGCTTATGGCAACGCGGGTTCTACGCGGGTGCGATCGGTCGGGGCGGTGACCTCTCGACCGTTCTGGCCTACATCAACGAGCAGCAGAAAGCCCCGGCCGAGTAGGCCGGGCAGGGAGTCGGACTCCAAGGGGAAGGTAGGGGTAGATGGTGGGGGTGGGAAACTACCTTACGTTAGATATATAGCGGGTTTAGGGCTGGTTGAGGGTCCGCCGCCAGCCTTCCTCATGGTAGTCCTCTATCAAGGATCTCCGCCTCCGGCTCCGACCGCTGCGCGGCGCCTCCTCCGTCAGCGTCCTTGACTACGTGGTCTTGTCTCGGCTTCGCCCGGCGCGGGCAGTTGGACGAGCCGAAAGGACCACCAGACATGAATATCATCCAGAACGTCTTGAACGACCGGGGCGCCGCAGCGATCGCCACCGAGCGCGACCTGCAAGACCTTCGGGACCTCTGCTACGACGAGGCGCACCAGGTCGCCGAGAACCTGAACATCTACACCTCGCATGCCCTCGACAATCTCAGCCGGTTCAGCGAGCACGAGCCGGATGTCGAGACGGTTCGCGAGCACCTGGACCCTGCCGACCATGGTGACTGGCGGGCCACGATGATGATGGCCGCGACGCTCGCCACCGTGGCTGCCTTGGAACACCAAGTTGAGGCCGACCTGAGCCAGATCGAGAAGGCCATCCACGAGGCCATCTTGGCCGGGTTCGAGGCCAAGAAACTCTACGCGACCTGTGCGAACGGCTGGGCCGCCCACGACAGCGAGGAAAACTGGGCCCACGGGACGTTGCTCGTCTGGAAGCACCTCGAAGGCGAAGTCAACGCCGCCACCATGCACCAGGTGACGCTCAGCGCGAGTGGCGAGGCCTGGATCGACTTGGCCTGGGTGGACTGACACCCGCCGGGATGGCCGTGGTCAAGGCGATCGCGGCCACCCCTTGCTAATTCGAGGGTTGTGCTCCAGTTCGCTTAAGGCCGCCGTCCACAAAGCTCTACAACGCCGGCTGAACTTGCGACATCGAGGTCTAATGCCAGCGATGTTCATGCTGCAGTTGGGTAGATTGACTCTAAACCAAGCAAGGGCTAGCCCATACAACCAATGCGAGGCCACCGACGATGAAAGATAAGGATACCCTGATCCAATTCCTCGATGAGAAAGTGTTGCTTCCCGCTGAGACCCACCCGAACGCAGATCAACGGATCAAGAAGAAGGTCCGCTTGACCCGGATGAGGTTGAACCAGTGCCAGGATGGCGACAAGGTGGAACACTACTTCTGGTCTGCGATGGCAACTGACGGTGGAATAGACAGCTACCGTTCGCTATCGCGCATTGGGGCCACGACATTTGAGGACGTGCGGGAAGAGTTCAAGCGTTTGTGCAAGAATTGAGGATCGATCCAGTGATCGAGCATACGGTAAGCAAGACGAGCGAGAGCGCTGCCTACCAAGGCAAGTGTCCCATCTCGGGGTGCGAGCAGGTTTTCAAGACTTGGCACAACGGCATCGATGCGCACGTGCGGTCCGCCTTCCACGCAAAGGACTTCCCAAACGTGTCGGTAGACGACCGATACCGGGTCTTCCTCGAACGCTACCCTCGTGAGACATGGCCCCGTCTCGACGGGGCGATCGCGGCCGAGCCAACCACTTCATCGGGATCATCGGTGGACGAGGACACGATCAAGGCCGAGACTCACCACTCGACCTACCGCGAGAAGTTGATCGAGCACATCTTCATTTCGCAGCTCCTTCAAGCGGCATGGCTCAGTCGCCGGATGATGATCGACGTTCTGAGGTCCGAAATCGACGCCAGCGGCTATGACTTGGTACTTGAGTGCGAAGGAGTGGTTCGGCATGTCCAGCTCAAGTCTTCCCGCTGGAACTCTACGACGGACTCGTACGACATCAACACCAAGCTAGCCAAGAAGCCAGCCGGATGCGCCGTGTTGATCCTCGTTCGTGAGGATGCCGAAGCGCGGCGCATCGACCTCGACTTCCGGTTCTTTGGTGGAAAGCCCAACGAGCCGCTACCCCTGTCGGATGCGGAACACAAGGTTGCCAAGCACACGAAGGGTAACCAGCATGGCGAGAAGACGCTTCGCCCCGCGATCCGGACCGTGACCAAGAGGTACTTCCGGCCGGTGCCGGGTGGCATCGGCGAGCTTCTCACGCTACTCTTTGGCGAGACCTAGCGAGCGCCCATTTCCCATAGCCTGGTCGGGCAGCGCGACCGAGCACGTGAACCGCTGCGACCGTGACGGCGTAGTGTGATGGGGAAGTGACAGGCGATAGCGAACGCCCAGACTTCTACCAAGGCGCGGCGCTGTCGGGCCGGAAGGAAGCCGTGCAGTTGCGTAGCCGGGTGGCTAGGTAGGCCCAGGGTGGCCGGGAGAGGAAAGTGACTCCTCCCCAGCCTGCGCTCCGCTCCGGCCGGGGCTTCCCAAAAACTTACAAATCTTCACCGATCGCTTGAGCCCCTACCCTGTAATGGCTGGGGTCTCCTCGCTGCCAAAAGCCGCCCGGAATCCGCCTTGATGACGAAGCTCCGGACGGCTATGGTGGTCATTGACGAGGTGACATTATGATCAGCATAGCAACCCAATATCCCCGGCGCAAGCGGGGGCCTAAACCAAACCCTGCTATCTTCCAAATCCCTCACCGTTGGGGCGCTGTTGAAGGTGAGATCGGCCGTCTCCTGCGAGTTGAGTGGACGGCTCTGGATCACGAAGAAGAGGTGGCCCTGCTGCAGCGGGTCATCGACCGGAACCTGGATGCCATGGGCCTTCCCCTTAAGCCCTGGTATGACTTCCTGCGGGAAAGTGCGCCTGATACTGCCACGGTTAGAAGCGAGAGCCAAGACGTTCTCCGGACCTGCCTGGACCTCGGAGTTCTGAGCGAAAGCCAGCTCGATCCCAACGACCTACCGAGCGAGCTGCCGATCGTCTGCGTGGACATTCCAGGGGTTGCCAGGATCGTCCAACGCGGTCCCGTTACGTCGCTGCCCGGTGGAAAGCGCGATGACAGGACTGGCAAGATCATGCCATGGCCGGATCTCTCCGAGCACCGCGTCATCATCACCAGCGACCTAGACGGCGGCCGCTCGATAATCATCAAGCCGCACGCTGTTGGATCCTCCAGGCCCTACGCCGGGATCGAACGCCGGTTGCTTGAGAACCACTTCCCGAACCTCGTCGTCCACCTCGCAGCAACCGGTTTGTTCGACACCACGAGCAAGACGATCTACCTCCAGCGCCTGGTGAAGGCCGTTGAGGGCCAACGCGTTAGGTGGCACAACCCCGCCAAGGGTAAGGACGAGCCCCTTCATGCTGACCATGACGAGACCAAGGTTCGCCCCGAGTGGTTTGGCGGTTTCCACACCTTGGACTGCCGAGCCGTGGTCTTGAACCTCAAGGCAGCGCCCGCTCATGCATTGAAGCACCTGGCGCTGAGGGACGGGCACCCGGTGGTGATTGGGGGTTAGGGAAACTGCCTTACGTTAATTAATACGCCGCGTTCGCTCTGGCTGGACTACGCACCAACATCAATCTGATCCTTGACTATTTATCACTGTACAGCCATAATACCTCCCACTTAAGCAAGTAGGAGGTATTCCCCTTATGGTGACGCCCGATGAAGAACGCGTAACCCTCGACGATCTACACGCCACGCTTCTCATGGCGGGACATGACGTCCCCCGTGATCGAAGGAAGTTCCAGGTTTGGATCTGGAACCTGACCCGAGCAGGTCGCCTGCCTCAGGCCGTCCGTGGCCCGCGCCCTGACGGCAAGCGAGGTACCTTGGGACTCTATCCCATCAGCACTTTCGACACCCTGGTCGAGATCATCCGAACCAAAAACGCGTCCCCAGTCCTGCGCGAGCACATGCCCAGGTTGCCCAAATCAGCCGATCCCAATCCCATCGCTTTCAGCGAGTTCGGCCCCTTCACCGGCGAGCGTTGGCAGCAGCGACAGGTTTCTCTCTCGCTTTGGGTTCCAGAGCCTCTGGCTGTTGAGGTCGAGGGCCTAGTACGTGAAGGGCAGGCACTCGGCAATCTGCTCTTCTACGGCTTCTTCTGGCTGAGCGAAGCACCAGCTAGTGTTCGGAAGGCCCTGCTCAAACCCTATGCTGAGAAGTACGGCCTTCCGCCCTCCGATCCCTGGAAGCAGTTCAGCGTTGCAAGCTACCTCTGCGCCCTGGACCTGGCCGCCAGAGGTTTCAAGGTCATCGATGAACTCAAGCGCAAGCACGACATCAGCCTGGACGAAGCCACCTCTCGCTGGAAGCTAAAGTTCAAGGTCACGGCTGATGGTCGCATCGAGGTTTCCGCCGTTGAGCCAGTTGGCCGCGTCCCTGTGAGGTGAAAGATGGATCACGAAGTTAAACGCCTGGTAGAGGAAATGCTGGACCAGACCTATGGTGAGTCGGGCATCGACTGGCGACAAGCCCTCGCAGGTGAGGATGTTGCCCTTGAGCTAGAGGTTGATGGTTCTGAGGCTACTGCATTGGCTTTAGCATTCGCCGATGGCACCCGGCAGCTTGCCGCGCCGAAGTCTTTTAATCCGGTTCGGTGTGCGTGGTCCCTTAAAGCAGCAGTAGACAGGGATATGGGGGTATAAATGGCGGTGCAGTTGGCTGAAACTCAACCCGTTCGGGTCTGTATCTACTTGAGGACTTCGACTGATAAGCAAGACGAGAGCCCCGAGATCCAGGAAGCGAAGGTCCGTGATTTCTGCGAGAGGAAGGGTTGGGAAATCGCTGCGGTCTACTACGACATCGTGACAGGCAAGGCCGGCATTGAGCGGCGTCCGCGCTTCAAGCAAATGCTTGAGGAAGCGAGGCTCCATCAGGTCGAGGGATTCGTTGCCTTGGTCTGGGACCGTTTCTTGCGCTCGACGCGGGTCAAGACCCACATGGAAGACCGCCTTGTCCGTGACCGCTTGTTCATCTGGGGGATCGACGACAACTTGCGGATGGGCGTTTTGCCGGGGCAACAGCGCCAGCGAGCCGGTGAGAAGGCCATGGTCAACATGACCACGGCAATGGCCCAATATTACTCTGACTTCGTGTCGGACAAGATCGTTGACCACCACGAGCACCGCGTCTCTAAGCAGCTTCACCACTCGGGGGCTCCGCCGTTCGGCTATTGCTTGGTGAAAGACCTCTACCAGATTGATGGGCGTTACTACGATGGATGGGGGCCGGATGCCACGCCGGACAGTTCGCCAGAAGGGCTGACCCTGGCCGAGCGTTTCCACTGGATCATCAATCGCTTCATCCAGACCGAGAACATGATGGGAATCGCGGTCGAGTTGACCCAGTTGGGCGTGCCTACCCCGCGTTTGGTGCAGTGGAACCGCCTGACCAAGAGCGAGCAAGACCGACGTCTGGAAATTCAGCGTAAGAACCGGGACGCCGGTCATCAGACGCGCCAACTGCCACCATCGCCCGTGTGGGACTCCAGCGTACTGAGCGACATGCTTCGCTCGGAAACCTATCTCGGGCGGATCGCATACACCCCTGAGCATCTCAAGACGCCCGGAAAAAAGATTAACAAGGTTTGGCAGCCGGGTCGCCATGAGCCGTTGACCTCGCCTGAGAAGTTCGCCCAGGTGCAGGCCATCCTCGATCGGGTTGGACAGGCCAACCGGAAGGCCGCCACGAAGCGTACCGACGCGTTGCTCAACGGGATGCTCATTTGCACCTGTGGTCATGCGCTGACGTTTACCGCAAAGGACCGCTTGGGCCAGAAGATCTGCTACGTCTGCAACTACCGCAAGAAGTCTCGCGGGTTGGCCTGCCAGATGAAGCAGCTCAACGCCCGGGCGGTGGACAAGGTAGTTTTCGACTTGCTCATGCGGGGCATCAAGGTGCGCCTGCATGAGATCCGCGCCGCAGTGCTGCTGGTGGTCGAAGCCCCGCAAACCGACGACCTCGATCGTGAGCTGGCCGATCTGAGGGGCAAGCGTGAGCGGATCCTTGAGAACTTCGAGGATGGCGCATACGGCGCCGGGGCAGATGCCAAGGCGAAGCGGGATGCGAAGCTGGCCCCCGTGCTGAAGCGGATCACTGAGATCGAGAAGGCCATGGTCCCGGCACAGTTGCCCCAGGTCGATGAACTCGCCCAGGCGCTGGTCAACATCCGTGACCTCTGGCCGACCTGGCCCACCTACGTGAAGCGCGACATCCTGCGGACCTACGTGCCCGAGGGCTTCAAGGTGCTCGAAGGCCGGGTCATCCGCGCTGAGGTCTGCGGGGTGCTGCTTGAGGCGGATGTCCCGGTGCAGGAATCCCCGAAACCGGGAATGCGGTACGGCGGGCGGCGGAAGCAGGCGGAGAAAAGCCAAGACCGCCAGCAGTTAGAAGCCCTGCTGGCGGTCTCAGTTTCTTCCCCCCACGTTAGTGGGGGGAAAGGTCGGAGCGGCGGGATTCGAACCCACGACCCCCACTACCCCAAAGTGGTGCGCTACCAAGCTGCGCTACGCCCCGACATTCGTTTCATTTTCCTTTTGGGGAAGGAAACGTTAACTTGGGGTGAACCCAAGCCAGAACTGAAGTATAGCAAAGGCCCTTTTCAAATGCAAGGGGTTCAAGCGTGACTTCTTGCACGCTCTCCAGGAAGCCTATGCGGCGAAGGTCGGCAATACCGTGATTCAGAACGTCCCGCATTTGCCGAACACACGGGTGATGCGGTTCTTCACCCTCGGGGGCGTTCCAGCTGCCCGTCGCGACGACCTCCTCGTCGACGATCTGCTCACTACCGTCGAGCAGCCAACTCCATGGTCCTTCGGTAGCCGCGCCGCGTCACGGGGTACAGTGGCCTCATGACACAACCAACTTTGATCTTCTTCCTCGTCGTGTTGGGGGCGAGTTTTCTGGGCAATGCCGTCGCCGGGCTAAAGCGCGGCCGGATTCGGGCGGGGTCGAAGGGCTTCAGGGCCTACATCCCCACGCGGAGCGAACAGCCACTCGAATTCTGGATGGCGGTGACGTTCTTCCTCGTGATCGGAGCGGGGGCACTGGTCGCGGCCCTTCTGACAGCCATCGGAGTCCCGGTCTTCGCGCTGCGAGCGTGAGCGACTCCGCCGCGAGGGCGATCGCCAACAAAAAAATCCCCGCCACGAGGGCGGGGATTCAGAGTGGCCAGAGGCAGAATCGAACTGCCGACACCGGCATTTTCAGTGCCGTGCTCTACCAACTGAGCTATCTGGCCGGAACAAGGATTTAGTATATCAGCCTCTTAACCCCTGTCAAGCCTTAGTTTAATCGACTTTCGCCACATGCCTCCCCGCTTCTCGGCCCAGGGCCCGGAAAAGCCCGCCGCAGCCCCGCCTCGCCGGGGGGCTCTTCGGTTGCTTAGAAGCCCCGGATTTGGTACCTTGGGGAGTCCCGGAGATACTGCTTCCTGCCCGCAGGGCCGACCCCCAGAGGGGTGACCATGGAGACGATGATGGCTCAGCCGACCTACTACATCACCACCGCGATCGATTACGTCAACGGTCCCCCGCACATGGGCCACGCCTACGAGAAGATCGCCGCGGATGCGATCGCCCGCTATCATCGCCTGCGCGGAGCCGACGTCTTCTTCCTCACCGGCTCCGACGAGCACGGCGTCAAGATCGAGCGTACCGCCGACGCGCAGGGTCTCGATCCCCAGACCTTCACTGATCAGATCGTCGACCAGTTCAAGGCCACCTGGGCAAAGCTCGGCATCTCCTACGACCGCTTCATCCGCACCACCGACGCCGACCACAAGGCCGTCGTCCAGGGCATCTTCCAGCGCCTCCTCGACCAGGGAGACATCTACAAGGCCAAGTACGAAGGCTACTATTGCAAGGGCTGCGAGGAGTTCAAGAACGAACGCGACCTCGTCGACTCCTGCTGCTCGGTGCACCAGGTGCCCGCCGACTGGATGAGCGAAGAAAACTACGTCTTCAAGCTCTCCGAGTACCGCGATCGCCTGCGCGCCCATATCGAAGCCAACCCCGGCTTCATTCAGCCCGAGTTCCGCGCCAAGGAAGTCCTCAACCTCCTCGAGACCTTCCCCGACGTCTCGGTCTCCCGCCAGTCGGTCAAGTGGGGCATCCCCGTCCCCGGCGACGAATCCCAGGTCATCTACGTCTGGATCGACGCCCTTTCCAACTACCTGACCGGTATCGGCTACCCCGACGCCGAGAGCTTCAAGAAGTACTGGCCCGCCTCGGTCCACCTGATCGGCAAGGACATCGTCAAGTTCCACGCCATCATCTGGCCCGCCATGCTCATGGCGCTCGACCTTCCCCTGCCCGAGCAGGTCTTCGGACACGGCTGGGTCCTGATGGGCGGCCAGAAGATGGGCAAGTCCACCGGCAACGTCACCAGCCCCGACGCGCTGGCCGACGAGTTCGGCGCGGACGCCATCCGCTACTACCTGCTTCGCGAGATCGCCTTCGGCCGCGACGGCGAGATGACCCAGGAAGCCTTCGAGAACCGCGTCAACGCCGACCTCGCCAATAACCTCGGCAACGCCCTCAACCGGACCCTGACCATCCTCGAAAAGAACTTCGAGGGCCGGGTCAGCCCCCGCCACGAGGCCATCGAAGGCGACCTTCCCGCCAAGGTCGCCGACGTCCTCGCGCGGGTCGAGGACCGCATGAGCGCCCTCGCCCTCGACGAGGCCCTCATGGCCATCTGGGAACTCCTGGATGCCACCAACAAGTACATCGACTCGACCGCCCCCTGGGCTCTCGCCAAGGCCGGCGATCGCGAGAACCTCGGAGGCGTCCTCTACGCCGTCCTCGAGGCGCTGCGCATCGCGAGCATCCTCGCGAGCCCCTTCATTCCGACCCTGGCCGGCAAGATCTGGGAGCAACTCGGCATCACCCAGCCCCTCGCCGAGCAGCGCTGGACGGATCTCGCCTGGGGCAAGCTTCCCGAGGGCACGCAGACCCAGAAGCTGGGCCCCATCTACCCCCGCATCGGCGCCGAACTCGCTGGAGCCAAGAAGAAGGCATGACGACCTTCATCGACTCGCATTGCCACCTCGACATGCTCCCCGAGTGGGTCGAGGGATTGCCTCCCGAAGAGCATGACCGCAACATCGACGAAGCCGTTGCGCGCGCCCAGGAAGCCGGCGTCCGCTGGATTCTCAACCCCGGGGTGACCTGGGCCGAGTTCCCGCGGGTCCAGGCCCTCACCGAGCGCTACCCCAACGTCTTCGTCGCGGCGGGCATCCACCCGCATGACGCGGAGACCTGGGCTGACGGCTCCATGGAGCGATTGCGGGAAATGGCCCGTCACCCCCGGGTGGTCGCCATCGGCGAATGCGGGCTCGATTACTACTACGACAACGCACCGCGCGAAGCCCAGCAGCGCGCCTTCCGCGAGCAGATCCGGGTCGCCAAGGAACTCGGCCTCCCGCTCATCATCCACACGCGGGATGCCGAGGAGGACACGATGCGGATTCTGGAGGAAGAAGAAGCCTCGCATGGCGTCTTCCACTGCTTCACGGGCAGCAAGGAGCTGGCCTTGGCCGGCATCCGCCAGGGCCTGTCCATCTCGTTCAGTGGGGTCGTCACCTTCAAGAAGTCCGAGGCCCTGCGCGAGGTCGCCAGGGAGGTCCCCCTCGATCGCTTCTTGATCGAAACGGATGCCCCGTACCTCGCTCCTCCGCCCTACCGCGGCAAGCGAAACGAACCCGCCTACGTGGTAAAGATCGCCGAGACCTTGGCCGAGGTGAAGGGCATGAGCGTTGCCGAGATTGCCGAGCACGCGACCCGCAATACAATTCGGCTCTTCAAGTTGCCTGTCGAGCTCTAGCGACGTAAACGGGCGTCGCCTGCCGGCCGCCATTCCGGGCTTGACCCGGAATCCAGCGTTTGCCTAGAGCTTGCTCAACAAGTCGTCGAGCTTGCCTTCCGAGTGAAGGGCTTTTAGCGTTTCCAACTCGTGGGCGTCCAGCCAAAGTCCCTGGCATGCGCTGCACATGTTGACTTTGACCGGTGGCGCCGCGAGAAGCACGGCGACCGCTCCGCAGCGCGGGCAGCGCATGGGGGCCTCGTCCTCCGTGAAGGTCGCCTCCGTTCGCTCCAGGGCGGCAGCAGGCGGCATTGCGCCCAGGATGGGCTCCAGTTCGCCGGCGTCAAGCCAGATGCCCGTGCAGTCCGGGCATTGATCGACTTCGACCCCCAAGAGTAACTTGGGCTCGAGCGTGGCGCTGAATTGTCTCGGACACCTCATGTGACGATTCTCCTTGACCCTTGTATACCCCTGTTTCCTGCTTCTTTGCGGGGCGAGCCGGCCCTCGCTCGGCTCTTCCGCGGCTCCGGCGCGTCCGGGCTGGTAAGATGAGAACAAGACCCCATGGAAGGATTCGAGACATGACCCGCGCCATTCGCTTATCTCCCAAGGAGAAGGCCCGTATCCAGCGCCTTCTGACCACCCTCGAGGCTCATCATCCCAACGCCACGACCGAGCTCAACTTCGGAAGCCCGTTTCAACTGCTGATCGCCGTGATCCTCTCGGCGCAGTGCACCGACAAGCGGGTGAACATGGTTACCGAGGACCTCTTCGCGCGCTACCCGGATGCGGAGGCCATGGCGCGCCTGAGCGAGCCCGAGATGCTCGAAGAGATCAAGTCGATCAACTTCGCGCCCACCAAGGCCCGAAATCTGGTCAGGACGTGTCGGATGCTCATGGAGCTTCATGGCGGCGAGGTGCCGAGTAATCGCGAGCAGCTCGAAGCCCTGCCGGGCGTGGGGCGCAAAACCGCGAACGTGGTCCTCGCGACGGCTTTCGACGTGCCGGCGCTCGCGGTCGACACCCATGTCTTCCGGGTCTCGAAGCGCCTGGGCATGGTCAAGGCCGAGACCGTCGAGGAGACCGAGCGCCAGCTCGAGAAACTGATCCCGCGTGAGAAATGGTCGCTCGCCCATCACTGGCTGATCCTTCACGGGCGCTACACCTGCATGGCCCGAAAGCCTGCCTGTGAGCGTTGCCCCGTGAGCGCGGATTGCCCGACCTACGCGGAGCTGATCACGCCGAAGGCGGGCCCGAAGGCCCGCCCTGCAGCAAAGAAGAAGACGGCCGCGAAGAAAGCGGCGACGCGCGCCTAGCGGATCTTGAAGCCGACCTTGTCGAACGCCTCGCGGACCGGGGCGTAGTCGGCGGGCTTGCCCTCCACGAACCCGTCCACCTGGTAGATCTCACGAACCCGCTTGCGGCCTTCCGGCGTCTCGGAGAGCTTCAGGAAGGTTTGCTTGATCTGGTTGATGACCTTGGGGTCGAGATCCTTGCGGACTGCGATGTTATCCGCGGGAATGGGCTTGGTGACGGCGACCATCCGGATCTGAGCCCGATCCTTGGGGTTGGTCAGGGAGTTGGTCCAGGCCGAGTCCTTGCCATGGGGGTCGTTGGTGTAGGTGGCCGCGGCGTCCACCTTGCCGTGAAGTACCGCGAGCACGGCGGCGTCATGTCCGCCCGCGTAGATGAGGCGCTTGAAGTGCTTCTCGGGGACGATGCCCGCGTTGAGCAACATGACCCGGGGATAGATGGCGCCCGAGGTCGAGACGGGATCCACGAAGGCCACGGTCTTGTCCTTGAGGTCCTGGAGTGTCTTGATCTTGGAGTTCGTGCGCGTGATGATCGCCCCGTGATACTGAGCATGCCCGTTGAAGAAGGACTTGAGGATCACTTCGGCGTTCGCCTTGCGCTCCGCCAGCACGTAGGCCGCGGGCGGGAAGAAGGCGACGTCTAGCTTGCCGGCACGCATGGCCTCGATCACGCCCGTGTAGTCAGTGGCCACGAACGGCTCGACCCGCATGGGCATCTCTTCGCTCAAGAGGTTGACCACCTCGCGGGAGGTCTTGGTCAGGTCCTGGACGCTTTCCCAGGGCGCGAATCCCACGCGCAGGGTCTTGGGCGTGTAGGCTTGCACGGGGGCGGCCAAAATCCCGATAAGAAGTCCCAGCAAGAGCCAGGTTCGTTTCTGAGTTGCCAATTTATTTCCCTCGATTAAAGCAATCGGTCGTTTCCCGCCTTCTTCTACCCGGAATCCCCCGCTTTTACCCGATCACCCACCGAAGGCCCCCTTGATATGCCGGATCTCGGCCGCTTCGCCGGCCCGCATCCGTACGTCCACCACGTCGAAGCGATACGGGGCGTGGCCCAGCCCATGCTGCGCGAGGTAAAGCTGCCCTAGCCGGACGAGGCGCTCCTGCTTGCGCGGCGTGACGGCCTCGGCGCCAGGTCCGCAGCGAAGGCTGCGCCGGGTCTTGACCTCGACGAAGACCCAGCACGAGCCGTCGCGGCCGATGAGGTCCAGTTCACCGAGAGTTGAGCGGTGGTTGCGTGCTATAATCGAGTATCCGAGCCCTTCGAGGTGCTTCGCGGCGAGCACTTCGCCGAGACGGCCGAGGTCGATGCGGCTCATGCCTTTCCCCTTCCTTGCAAAGACGGATGAAGCCTTGGCTCTACCTGGCAACCTCTCCGAAACGAGGCGCTCGGCCTCCTGGTGGCTTCAAATGGGGGCCCTCGCGCTTCTGCTCGTCGCCGTGGCCCTCCTGGCGATTCGCTGGGGGGCGGTTGACTTGCCGACGAGGCAGTTTATCGATCTTATCATGGGGCATGGCGAGGCCTCAACCGAGGCGGCGATCCTCTGGGAGATCCGCGTTCCCCGGGTGCTCTTGGCCCTTTTGGCAGGCATCGGACTGGCCGCCGCCGGGGTGACCTGGCAGGGAGTCCTGCGCAACCCGCTGGCCGACCCGTACCTGATCGGCGTCTCCGCCGGCGGCGCCCTCGGGGCGGGCCTCGCGCTCTTCTGGAAGGGCGACTTGCCCCTCGGAACCCAGACGGTCCCGGTCGCGGCCTTCCTGGGCTCGCTTCTGGCCTTGTCGCTGGTCTGGAGCATCTCCGGGCGCGGGGCAAGCTTCTCGGTCGAGCGGATGCTCCTGGCCGGGGTCGCGGTCGGCTCCTTTCTGTCGGCCATCCTCTCGATGATGCTCTTCTGGAACCAGGAATCCCTCACCACGCTTTACTTCTGGATGCTGGGAAGCTTCTCGGGACGCGGCTGGGAGGACCTGAGCCTGGCGCTTCCCTACTTGAGCGTGGGGCTCATCATGGTCTTCTGGCAGCTTCGCCATCTCAACGTCCTGCAGCTTGGCGCCGAGCGGGCGCGCGGTCTCGGGGTGGATACGGCATCGGTCCAGCGCTGGCTGATCATCGGGGCTTCGCTGGTGACGGCCTCAGTGGTGGCGGTCTGCGGGATGATCGGCTTCGTCGGCCTCGTCGTGCCGCATCTGACGCGCCTCTTGGTCGGGCCCGACCTGCGCAAGGTCTTGCCGGCCTCGTGTCTCTTGGGAGCCATTCTCTTGGTGGGGGCGGACCTCGCGGCGCGGACGCTCTGGGCTCCGGCCGAGATGCCCGTCGGAGTCCTGACGGCCCTTCTGGGAGCGCCGTTCTTTCTGTATTTGATTGCGCGGGAGCGGCGGGCATGAGCATCTTGCTTCAGGCGCGCGGCCTGACGGTCGGCCATCAGCACGCGGTGCTGAAAGACATCGACCTTGCGGTGGGGCCCCGGGAGTTCGTGGGCTTGCTGGGCGCCAACGGAGCCGGCAAGTCCACGCTACTGACCACCCTGACGGGCCATCTGAGGCCCTTGGGCGGAGAGGCCCTGCTGGACGGCCGGGACGTCTCGACGATTCCCGCCCGAAAGGTCGCGCAGATGCTCGCTTACATGCCTCAGCATCCGGCTTCCGACGGGGAGTTCACGGTTCGGGAGCTGGTGGAGATGGGCCGGCATCCGTATCAGCGGGGACTGGGACTTTGGCGGAACCCCGAAGACGTGGCGGCGGTCGATTACGCAATGGACGTCACCGCCACCTCGCATCTGGCGGGGCATCGCATGGGGCGCCTCTCCGGCGGACAGAGGCAGCGTGTGCGTTTGGCGCAGGCGATCGCCCAGCAGCCCAGGGTTTTATTGCTGGACGAGCCGACCTCATGGCTAGACCTCAAGTACCAGTTGGAGTTGATGGCCCTGCTCAGGCGTTTGGCGCTCGAGGAGCACGTGGCGGTGGTCGCGGTCCTGCATGACCTCAACCAGGCGGCGCAGTTCTGCACGCGCGTCTTGCTCTTGGCCGACGGTGGGGTGCTCGGGGATGGCGCGCCAAGCGACGTCTTGACCGAGGAGGCGCTGGAGCGGGCCTACGGGGTCCGGGCCCTGGTTCAGCGGCACCCGCAACTGGGGGTTCCGGTCGTGCTTCCGCTGGACAGCAGCCATGGGGTGGAGGTTTCTCGGCGGGTGACGGGTGAAGGAGGGTAGCGTGTTTCGGAAGTTGGGGCTGGCGTTGATGGCGCTCGTCGTCCTCAGCGCGTGCCAGGGCAAGGACGTGGACGATCCGCTGGTGATCCGGGACGAGGATCAATTGAAAGTCTTTATGCTCCCGAAGTCCCGAGACATGGTCTGGACCTATCGCCGCGAGACCATCGGGTTGATCGAGGATGCCGCGACGGTCTCGGTCTCGGTGGAGAAGTTGTCGAAGGAAGCCGCGGAACTCGATTTCACGCTGGACGGCCTGGCTTCGGGGGATCTCGTGCAGGGGATCGGCTTCCGGGCGGATACCGAGATCGCCGTGCTTCCCGACGGGGCGGTGCAGGTGACGGATTCCCACGACCAGCTGACGTTTCATTCGGATGGCCGGGTGGAGAGTCGGGAGGGGCTGGAGTTCGAGTTGCTGGGGACCGAGATGCTGACGACGCCGGCGGGGACGTTCGCCTGCGTGAAGTACCGGGTGCGCCGGACGCCCAGCGTCGATTTTCCGATGACCTTGGAGGGGACGCAGTGGTGGGGGAAGGGAGCGGGCCTGGTGAAGGCCGTCTCGACCGTCGAGGGCTTCAATGCGGGCACCCGCACGACCTTGGAGCTGATCAGCCTGGAGCGTTAGCCGCGGGAAATCCCTCTGCGCCGCTTGCCTAGGGGCTTTCGGGTACCATTGCCTGCCTCGTTAACGCCGTCGAAAGGGCGGGTACGTTTGGATCAACGTCCCCCTCACGTCGATCGATGGAACCGGATGCTCCTGGGTCTCGTCCTAGACCTTGGAACCGGTAGTCGGGTGGGATGACTCAGAAAGGAAAGCCGAATGCGTCGAGCGACTTCATTACTCTTGGCTCTGGGGATTGCCCTGATGACGGCGCCGGCCATGGCCGTGGACACCACCAAGGCGGAGCTCGAGGCTCTGCGCAAGCGGGTGGAGGCGGCGCCTCAGGATCCCGGTGCGCATTTCGACATGGCCATGGGGCTGGCGCGCACATCGCGCCTCGAGGAGGGCTGGACCTCGCTCAAGAAGGTCTCCGAGCTGGACGCGGCTTACGCCGACAAGGTGATCGCGACGTACGAGCCGCTGGTCGAGGAGAATCCTCAGAACATCGAGGCGCAGTTCCGCCTGGCGTTCGGGCATTACTTCAAGGGCCTGAACTTGCAGGATCAGGGTCAGGGGGACGCAGCCAAGGGCGCGAAGCTGCGGGCCAAGAAGGCATTCGGGCATATCATCGAGACGGATCCTCAGTACGTCTGGGGTTATAACTATCTGGCGTACTTGATGGCGGAGGAAGGGGATCTCACGGGGGCGGTGGACACGCTCAAGAAGGCGATCGCCGTGGAGCCCAACAACGCGGTCTCGCATTTCTTGATCGGTCAGGCGTACTTCCGGCAGGGCAATCACAAGGACGCGGTGGTCGAGATCGGCACGGCCATGCGCCTGCGGAGCATGGCGCCCTAACCGGCCTCGCGGGGGCCTCGTTTCACCGGGAGGCGTGGTTGCGCGCCAGGAGAGCCTGTGCTATGATGAGGTTCACCTCGGGATGTAGCGCAGCTTGGTAGCGCACCTCGTTCGGGACGAGGGGGTCGCAGGTTCGAATCCTGTCATCCCGACTGAGACTTTGGGAGCATCCACGCCGTGAAGTTGGCCCTCGCCTTTGTTTGCTTCGGCCTGATCGCCCTCGGAGTCATGGATTTGGAGCCCTTCCGCCCCTCACGGGGTGGGAGGGCTCGTTCCGTTCGCACGCGGGCCGTCCCGCGCGACCGGGTCTCGCGTCGGCGGCGCCTGCCGTCCTCTTAGCGACTCGTTGCTTCAGGTCGGCTTCGCTTTTTTTGGATATTCAACGCAGACGCCGGGGCTTTCGCCCCGGCGTCTGGGTTTCATGCGGTTTTTCGTTGCGGCTTAGTAGCGAGCGGGCGCAGCCTTGCGGAAGCAGTCCGAGCAGTAAACCGGCTTGCCCTGGGTCGGACGGAAGGGGACCTTGGTCTCCACTCCGCACTCGCCACAGGTGGCCTCGAAGAGCTCGCGCTGGGGGCGGGCCGGAGCGCCGGTGGCCGCCTTGCGGGCCGCGCGGCAGTTCGGGCAGCGCCGAGGCTCGTTGGTGTACCCCTTCTGAGCGTAGAACTCCTGCTCGCCAACCGTGAACAGGAAGTCAGCGCCGCACTCGCGGCAAACCATGGGCTTGTCTTGCATCGTCAGCAGTCCTCCAAAAGACCAATGCGTTTCCCCGTTCTTGTTACTTCCCTCGCTATTTAGCGTTCGCTGACCGAGTACAGGACAAGACCTGTTGAGCCCGCCAGAACCACCGGAAAAACCGTGTCAACAAGAACTTGGGTGCCATCTTACTGTAGGCTTCCTATCCTCGTCAACTCCTTGACAACTCGAAACAATCGCCAAAAGCCACGTGTTGACCGGGTTTGCGGGTGATGTAAAATGTAAAGGAGGCTTCATAAAACGGGCGTCGATTGAAGGGTGGCCATGCGCGTCCTCTTGCTCACCAATCCCCAGGCGGGGCTCAAGGGCTCCAGCTGCCCCCTCGAGCGCTTCCTTCCGGCCATGCAAGCCTGGGGCTGGAGCGTCACGCCCCAAGGCACCGCCCCCGGCCCCCGCCTCACCGCCATGGCCTACGAGGCGGCCCAAGCCGGTTTCGATGCCGTCATCGCCGCCGGAGGTGACGGCACCCTCCATCACCTCGCCAACGGCCTCGTCGGCACCCGAACCGCCTTGGGCATCCTCCCCTGCGGCACCGCCAACGACCTCGCCCGGACCCTCGGCCTGCCGCTCGACCCCGACGAGGCCCTCGCCGCCTTGCGCGACGCCCGCCCGCAGCCCATCGACCTCGGCTCCATCAACGGTCACTACTTCCTCAACGTCGCCGCGCTCGGCGTCTCCGCCGAGGCCAGCACCGACGTCACCTCCGAGCAGAAGCGCCGCTTCGGCCAGTGGGCCTACTACTGGAATGCCTTCCGACGCCTCGTTTACCCCCAGCGCCTCGCCCTACGCCTCTACACCCCCAACGAGTCCCGGCCGCTCGAAGTCTACCAGCTCTCCGTGGGCAACGGCCGCAGCTTCGGAGGAGGCTGGCGAATCTCCGAGGACGCGACCGTCCACGACCGCCTCCTCGACGTCGTCGCCGTCGAGCCCATGGGGCCGATGGCCTTGCTCGAGCGCTTGCTGCTGCGCCGTGGCGGCATGGCCGAGCGCATCGCCACCCGCTCCTACCGGCTTCCGGAGTGCCGGATCGAGGTCAGCGGCCCCGTGCACGTCAACCTCGACGGAGAATCCTTCACGCTCCTGCCTCCCCTCGAGTTCCAGGTCGTCCCCGACGCCCTCCAGGTCCTCTTGCCAACGCCAAGGCCCGCCCCTGAAAAAGGGACGGGCCAAGAAAAGGCGGAAACGCCGCGTTAGACGGATTGAAGCGAGCGCAGGTCTTCGGCGCTCAAGAGGCGATCCAGGTCGAGCAAGAGCACCAGCGGCGCTCCCTCCCGAATCCGGGCCACTCCCGAGAGAAAGGCCGAATGCGCCGTCTTGGCCGCCGCGGGGACCTGGTCCATCGCCTGCAAGAAGGCGACTTCCTTCACGGCGTCCACCAGCAAGCCGATGGTCTGACCCGAGACCTGCGCCACGATGACGCAGCGGGTGGGGGCCGGCTGGGACGGCGTCAGGCCAAAGCGCTTGCGGAGGTCGATCACCGGCACCAGCGTGCCGCGAAGATCGATCAGGCCTTCCACCCAGCTCGGCGCGTGAGGAATCCGGATGGGCGGAGCCCATGCCACGATTTCCTGGACCTGGACGATCGGAGCTCCGTAGGTCTCTTCCGCCAGGACGAAGGTGACCGCTTGCGTCGCGTCCATCTTTTACCGCTTGACAGGAATCGCCGGCACGCCCTCGGCGCGCAGCTTGGCGGCAAACTGGTTGGCGGCGTTGAGCGAGTCGAAGTTGCCGACCCGGACCCGGGTCGCGCCGATCCGCTTGGTCGCACCCGAGGCCACCGACACGAACATGCCCTGGTCATTGAGCTCCGAGGCGAGGTTCTGGGCCGATTCCCGCGAGGTGTAGATGCCGAGCTGGATGGCGTACTTGCCCTTGCCCACGCTCACCACCGAACCGGGATGCCCCGCGGCGGAGAACTGGCTGCGGAGCTCGTTCGCCTTGGCCGTGGAATCCACCACCGTCGAGCGGACCGCGTAGGCGCTGGAAACGGTGCTGCCGTTGTCCAGGTACGCCTCGGAGTAGCCCTTGGCCTTCAAGGCGGAGAGGAGGTTGTTCGCGTTGCTGGGCTCGGCGAACGATCCCACCTGAACCGCGTAGCGCGTGCCGGCGAGGGCCGCGGCCTTGGCGGGACGCGACTCGGCGGGCTTGGCCTGAGGGGCCTTGGCCGGCGCGGTCTTGGTGACGGTCTTGGCGACCGGCTTCGGAGCTTCGGCGGGCTTGGCGGCCACGGGCTTGGGGGGCGCGACGGGCTTCGGGGCTTCCGGTTCGACCGGCTGGGGAGGCTCGTCTTCGGGAGCCGCGACCGGCTTGGGCGGAATGGCCGCCGGCTGGGCCGGATCGGCCTCGGGGGCCTTGGCGACCTTGCCGAAGCCGCCGGGGTTGGCGAAGGGACTCGCGCCGGGCACCGGATCCTTCTTGGCGAGGAAGGGAAGGTTGCCGTCGCTCATGAAGTAGTAAGCACCGGCACCGGCCACCATCAGGCCGACGATCGCGAAAATGGCCGTACGCTTCCAGCCGCCGCCTTGAGGAGCCTCGTCCTCATCGTCGTCGTACTCGTCGTACTCCTCGTCGCCGTCCTCGTCGTCGTACTCCTCGTCGTCGTCGTAGCCGTCGGCCGCTTCGTCGTCGAGTTCGTACTCGGTGTCCTCGTCCTCAAATTGGTAATCCAGGTCGTCGCGCTCGGGCACGGTTCCTCCTCCCGGTTTTGGTCGTTAGGTCCCGGCATGCCCGGGTCGATTCTAAAGGAACGCCACACGCACCGTGCCTCGGGGCGTGTGGCGCTGAATCGCGCCGCAGCGGGGCATCGGGTGCTGCTCAGTGGCTCTTATACCCGCGGGACCTTCGATGTAAAAGTGGCGGCGTCCACGGCCCAAGCGTGACGCCGCCCCTCGGATTACTCCTCTTGTTCGCCCAGCTCTTCGAGGTACTGGACGACCTTGTTGAACTCGGCCTCGTCCTCGATCATCACCAGGGAGTCCTCTTCGAAGCGAAGCACGAGCACTTCCTCGTCGTCCGCTCCTTCCTCGCCCTCGGTGGGCATGAGGAGGGCATACTCCTTGTTGTCGACCTCGATGATGTCGACCACGGCGAACTCATGCTCCTTGCCGTCCTCGTCCACCAGCGTGACGATGTCTTCGCGGGCTTCTTCCATTTCCATCGGGTATGGTTCCTTTCAGCTGATTGGATGTTGCAACGTTCCAGGGTGCTAGGGAGTGTCGTTCGCGCGGCGCCGGGCTTCGCGATCCATGAAGCTCTGGAGGATCAGGACCGCCGCCTGTTGGTCGATGACTTCGCGCCGCTTCTCGCGCCGGACTCCCCCCAAGATCAGCACTTGCTGCGCTTGCTTGGTGGTGAGCCGCTCGTCGACCAACTCGATGGGGAGTCCCAGGGCCTTCAAGTCTTCGGTAAAGGCGCTGACAAACGCCGCTTGAGGGCCTGCTACCCCGCTCATACTCAATGGGTAGCCTACCACAAACCTTTTGGCGTTGTACACCTCAACGAGGTTGCGCAACTCCGCCAGGTCGCGCTCCTTGTTGCGCCGTCGAATCACGGTCAGCGGCTGCGCCGTATAACCCAGCGGATCGCTGACGGCCACGCCGATGGTCTTGGTCCCGACATCCAGTCCGAGCACGCGTTCGTAAGCGTCATCCGACATCACGGCTGCCCCCCTTCCTCGTTCAGTGGGGACGGCATCAGCCAGACGCCCGTCCGGGTCCACGGCTCCAGGCGCGTGGCCATCGCGCGAAGCTCGCCGTCGAGGCCCGTGAAGAGCCCCGCCAAGGGGTCGCGTTCGGGTAGGAAGACCATGCGCACGTCGCGCTCACCCAGCCCCGCCTTCTCGCGCGCCTCCTTCAAGGCGTCCGAGAGGCCTCCCAGCTTGTCCACGAGCCCGAGCTGCAAGGCCTGCGAGCCCGTGTAGACGCGGCCGCTGGCCAGCTCACGCACTTGCCCTTCCGAGAGGTTCCGCTGGCGCGAGACCAGGTTCACGAAGCGGCCGTAGAAGAACTCCCCCGAGTTGCGGAGCTGCTCTTCCTCCTTGGGGCTGAAGCCCTGCCAGGTCGACATGTAGGTCGACATCTCGCCGCGCTTCAGCGTCTCGTGGGTGATGCCCCAGCGGCTCAACAAGGGTTCGATGCTGAACTTGCCCATGACCACGCCGATGGACCCGGTGATCGTGCCGGGATCCGCGTAGATCGTGGCGCCCGGCAGCATCGAGATCCAGTAGCCTCCCGAGGCCGCGACGTCCCCCATGGAGACGATCACGGGCTTCTTGGAGGCCAAAAGTTCGGCCTCGCGGCGGATGACCTCGGAGGCGATCGCCGAGCCTCCCGGCGAGTCCACGCGCAGGACGACGGCCTTGATGCCCCCGTCTTCCCGAGCCTGGCGCAAGGCGCGGACCATGGTCTCGGCGCCCATCGCCGAGCCCGACAAGAGGTCGTTACCGGATTCGCCTCCGGTGATCGCCCCCGACGCATGGATGATTGCGATGGACGGAGGGGCCCAAGAGCTGGGCGCGTAACGAAGGGCGTCGGCCCGGACGCCTGACATGGGCCGATCGAGGGCCTTCTCCAGCTCCTTGGAAACCTCGTCGCGGCTCATCAGGGCATCGACGAGCTTGAGCGTCCGGGCTTCCGGCGCGTCGAGCAGCCCCTCCTCGTTGATGATCCGCGTGACCTCGGCGGGGTCCAGCTTCCGTCCCTCGGCGATTCCCGCGATCAGCCGCTGGTACTGGTCCTCCAGGAGGGCAGTCTGCTGCTCGCGGTTGGCTTCCGAGAGGTTCTTTCGGGTGAAGGATTCGGGGGCCGATTTGTAGCGGCCGATGGCGATGAAATGGGGGCGGATTCCCACCTGGTCGAAGAGGCCCTTGAAGAAGGTGAACTCTCGGGAGAGGCCGACCAGTTCGACGGAGCCGACCGGGTTGAGCGCGATCTTGTCCGCGACCGAGGCCAGGTAGTATTCCTTGGCCCCCGCGGATTCGGCGTAGGCCCAGACGGTCTTGCCGCTGGCCTTGAAGCGCATGAGCGCCGCGCGGACTTCCTCGACCGAGGCCCACCCGGCCTGAACGGAGTCGAGCCGGATGATGAGCGCGCCGATGCGGGGATCTTTCGTCGCCGATTCGATGGCCCGGAGGGTGCCGTAGACGGGGGGGACGTCGGCCACGGGGCCGATCAGGCCGAGGCGGCCCTGCACGTCCGAGAGGTTGCCCTTGAGCTCGAGGGTGGCCCATTGGCCTCCTTGCCGGGCGAAGGCGGTGTCCTGGCGGAGGCCGTTGAAGCGCAGGTGCGCGGCATGGGCCGTGCCGTCGCTGAGGCCTCCGAGGCCCCAATGGCTGAAGCCGAGGCCGAGGCCCGCGCGGAACTCGCCGGTCGGGTTGTAGGTGGCGCGCAGGTTGAGGCCGGGCATCAGCTGGACGTCCGCCCCGAAGATGGTCTGCATGGAGCGCAGGGAGGCGCCTTCGGTGTGGATGCCGTCGACGCTGAGGGTGCCGATCGAGCCGAAGGGCCGGAATGCGGCTCCAAGCTGGTATTCGCGCGGGGTGAGGGCGCCGGCGGCGGCAAAGGCGTTGCGGGCGACGGCTCCCAGGGAGAGGTAGTTCTGGGGCCGGTAAAGTAAGCCGACGTCGGTTTGCCAGGGGCGGTTCTCAGAGGGCAGGTGATAGGTCAAGCCGAAGTGGACGCCGCCTCCCAGGGGGGTGCCCAGTCCGGTCATGAGGTCGTTATAGCTCGACCCGGTCCGGTTGCTCCCGTGATAGGCGAAGCCGAGGCCTCCGCTGGCGATGCCGGCCCAGGTGCTGGCTTGGGACCAGCCTTCTCGGGCGGCCAGCAAGGAGAGGGTGCCGTGGGCTCCGAGGCCTGCGGGGTTATAGGCGAGGGCGCCCACGTCGTCGTGTAGGGCGACAGACGGGATCAGGCCGAGATCCTGGGGGGGCAGCGCCCATGCCGGGGTCGCGACGCCGAAGGTGAGCAGCGTCGCGGAGAGCAGGGCGAGGGGGCGGCGGGTCGTGACCGGATGGCGGGTGCAACTCATGGGGGGTGGGCCCTCCTTCTCTTGAAGGCCCCATGATACCCCCCGCTTGGTTGCTTGGCAAAAGGCGAGGCCTTCGCCGCTTCGGCTAGGCGGGCGGAAAACCGGATTCGGTCAAACGCTGGCGGATGGCGTCTTCCGAGGTTTGGCCGGGGTCGAGTTCCAGGGCCACGCGCTTCTGGTCGATGTCGACCTGGACGTCCGAGACGCCGGCGACGGCTCCCAGGGATTCCTGGATGGTTTCGGCGCAGCCGCCGCACTTGATCTTGGGAACGTCGAGCATGAGTTTCATGATCTCTTCTCCTTTGACAGCCCCGCGCTAGCGCACGGCTTCGAGCGCTTGGGGGGAGGTGACCATCAGCATCTGGGTCTGGGGGTTCCATGCGACCACCGAGCGCCCTTCGAGGACGGCCAGGAGGTCGTTGCCGACCAAGGAGCCGCGCCAGCCGCTGAGGACGGGCAGGTCCTGGCAGCGATCGCCGCGCCGGAACGTGTCGGCCAGGCGCTGGAGCTCGCCGTTGGTCGCGAGCATCGAGGCGGCGACGGATTCGCGGGCGGCCACCGAGTGGACCACGGCCTGCAGGAGGTCGGTCAGGGCCAACGTTTGCTCATCGGGCGCGGGCATTGAGGGTTCGGGAACGGGGTACTCCGATCGCGGCATGCCCAGGGCCTTTGCCACGACGGCCACGAGGTCGTCGCCGGAGCGCTCGAGATCGCGGGGGTGGATGCCCCGGAGGTTCTTGAGCTGGCCGGCGCTCTTGGGGCGACGGCGGGCGATTTCGACCAACAGTTCGTCCTTCAGGACCGAACCGCGAGGCTTGTCGCGGCGTTGGGCTTCGTTTTCACGCCATGCGGCGAGCTCGCGCAGGACGGCCAGTTGCTGCGCGTCCAAGCTGCCGCGCCCTTTGACGCGCAGGAAGCAGGTTCGAGGGTCATTGCGAAGGCCCAGGGTGGAGGTGATGTTGTTTTGGAGGGCTTCGGTCTCCTGGAAGGCCCAGTCGAGCCGGCCGCGCGCCGCGAGATCGCCGCGGAGGCGGTCATGGACGGCCAGCAGGTAGCGCACGTCGTCCATGGCGTAGTCGAGCTGTGCAGGAGTGAGGGGTCGAATCGACCAATCGGTCATGGACTCGCCCTTGGCCAGGCGGAATCCCTGCGTGGCTTCCACGAGGGCGCCGTAGCTTTGCTTGGCGCCGAAGCCCACCAGGCCCGCGGCGATCTGCGTGTCGAAGACCGGCGTGATGCGCGCGCCGGTCAAGGCCAGCAGGATTTCCAGATCCTGATCGGCGGCGTGAAAGACCTTGAGGATCGTCGGGTCGGTGAGAAGCGCCCCGAAGGGGCCGTCCGCGCGAGTTCCCAGCTTGGCGTAGTCGATGACGGCGATCAGGCCGTCGGGGGTGGCGACCTGGATCAACTCGAGCTTGGGCGCGTACGAGCGCTCTCGGATGAACTCGGTGTCGATGGCGAGGCGATCGCATCCCGCCAGGATCTCGCAAAGCGCGTGAAGCGCGTCCGGGGTGTCGACGTAACGGGTGTTGGGGGCGGCGGTTTGCGTCATGAGGTCTCCTTTTCGGTACGCCACCAGCTTACCACGACCACCTTGCCTGTATAGCAGGTCTGTCGACAGGATGGGCCCTCGGTTCTTGGGCGAGGAATCAGTAGAAATTACTCAGGAAGCGAGCGACCCAATTGGTTTACGATTGGCCATACGAACCACGTATCGTTATCGGTTGGGGGATCGTGAAGCGCGTGAAGCCGCGTCCTCACGCTCGCGACGATCGGAGAGGGAATGCGCCAGATGGGAGTCGGTCGGGCCGCCACGGGGTCCGAGACGTTCGAGGAGATGCTGAGGGTCTACTTGGTCTGCGTCACGATCGGGCGTTGCTCGGAAGAGCTCTTGAACTATCTGATGGACATGGAGCTGGTGGCGTTGAACGCCGAGATCGCCGCGGCGCATGCCAAGCGGAACCAGGAGGCCTTCAGCGTGCTTTCGAGCGAGGCGGGTAACGTGGCGAAGCGGATGAGCGGGGCGATCGCCCAGGTCACCGATTGGGCCGATACGCTTTCGCGCCGGTCGTTGAACGGCATCGTCCAGGCGCGCCTCTCGCATAAGCTTCTCGAGGTCCCGAGCCGCGACAAGGCGGAGTTCCGGCCGGGCAGCCGCAAGGCGCTCGAAGCCGGCATCCGGCGCTCGGAGGACATGGTGAAGCGGACAGCGATCGACATCGATTCCGTCTTTGCCGAGATCACCGGCGTGCTCACGCAGATCCTGCGCGAGAACAAGCGCTTCGAGACCATTGCGACCTACTTCAGCATCGAGGCCAGCCGCGACCCCGAGAGTCAAGCGTACTTCACGAATATCGCCCAGATGCTAAGAGGCATCTGTACCCAGACCCGAGCCTGCATCCAGGTCATGGGAGTCCAAGCCGACGACAAGCGCTTGACGGCCCTGATCCTCAAGGAGCCATTCTCCTGGGATGCGGCCTGAACGCCATCACCGTCTTCCCACCCCCGCAAGGAAAGGCCGCCCCATGATTTCCAAGACGCTCTTCGACGACGGGACCCATCGCTGGATCGTGCTGGCTCGAGATCCCGACCGCAAGGACGCCGTGATCGACACCAACGAGTACTTGATCGTGAGCAACGGAGACGCGATCCTTCTCGATCCGGGGGGCACGGAGATCTTTCCCTCGGTCCTGAGGATGGTCGCGAAATTGATTGACCTCGATCAGCTCAAGACCTTCTTCGCGAGCCACCAGGATCCGGACATCATGTCGTCCTTGCCGCTCTGGATGGGCCTCTGCGATGGCGCGAAGACCTACATGCCCTGGATCTGGGAGGGCTTCATCGCGCATTTCGGGGTGGAGTACGTGGAGCGCTTCGTGCCGCTACCGGACGAGGGGGGAGCGGTGGCGATCGGCACGCGTGGCCGGACGCTGACGGCGGTCCCGGCGCATTACTGCCATGCCTCGGGGAACTACTCGGTCTACGACCCCCATGCCAAGATCCTGTTCAGCGGGGACATCGGCGCCGCCCTCTTGCCGCCGGACGCGACGGGGCTCTTCGTGGAGGACTTCGATCGTCACGTCTCGTACATGCGGGGCTTTCACCAGCGCTGGATGCCGTCGAACGAGGCCAAGAACCGCTGGATCCGCCGGGTCCGCAAGCTGGAGGTCGAGATGCTCTGTCCCCAGCACGGCGCGATCTTCAAAGGCGAGCAGGTAGGGCGCTTCCTCGACTGGTTCGAGGCCCTGGAGGTCGGTTTGGACGGCTTCCAGGCGGCCTCGACCGTTGCTTAGCTCCCGTTAGGGGGTGGATTCGACGGGCTGCTTCTGGGGGAGGCGCTTGGATTCGGGGGGGATGACGTCTCCGAGCAGGTAGCGGATGGCCTCCGAGGCCGCGAAGAAGCCGAAGGTGCCCGGCATGTAGCTGATGGTGCCATTGACCGTCTTCTGGACGCCGGCTCCGGGGACGAATTCCCGGGGGATGTGGGGCATGGGGCGCTCTTCGGAGAAGACGGCGCGGACGCCCTTGGCGATGCCGTTCTTGCGGGCGAGCTTGCGCATGGCCAAGGCCATCGGGCAGGAATGGGTCTGGTAGAGGTCGGCGATCTTCACCTTGCTCGGATCCAGCCGTCCCCCCGCCCCCATGCTCGACACCACGAAAACTCCCCGCTCCTGGGCTGCCTTGATCAGCCCGACCTTCGAGGTGAGGGCGTCGATGCAGTCGATCACGACGTCGATGCCGTCGACGAGCAGTTCGGCGGCATCTGCCGGAGCGATCCGCCGCCGGATGAGGGTCAGCTCCACGGCCGGGTTGATGTCGCGAAGGCGTTCGGCCATGACCTCGACCTTGGGCTGGCCGATCGTGGAGGTCAAGGCGACCACCTGCCGGTTGGTATTCGAGGGGTCGACGACATCGAAGTCGATCAGGGTGATCTTGCCGACGCCGGCGCGGCCCAGGGCCTCGATGCAGGAGCCGCCGACGCCGCCGGCGCCCGCGATCAGCACGTGGGCGCGACCGAGGCGTGAGAGGCCTTCATCGCCGGTGAGCAGACGGGTGCGAACCTTGTAACCTTCCATGGAGTCCTTTCATCTCTAGCCCATGACCCAGCCGAGGCGGCGGGCCGTCATCACACAGAAATCCTGAACAAGCGCGACCCCGTCGCGTTCGAGGCCGCGAGCACCTCCGCTGTGGACGTCCTGCGACGCGTGGCGACCGCGTCGGCGATGCCGATCAACTGGGCAGGCTCGTTGCGCTCCCCGCGAAGCCAACTGGGCGACAAGTCAGGCGCGTCCGTTTCGAGGACGAAGCCGTCTGCGGGGCACTCTCTGATTGTCTCATGGAGACGCTTTGCCGTGGGCCACGTTCCGATTCCGCCGATGCCCAGTGTGATTCCGAGGTCGAGGTAGCGTTTGGCGAGGGGCCAGGGGCCGGCGAAGGCGTGGGCGATCCCGCGAACGGGGCGTGCCTTGAGGGCGGCGAGGACCTCTTCATGGGCGTGAACGACGTGGAGCACGACGGGAAGGTCGTACGCAGCGGCCAGGTCCAGTTGAGCCCGGAAGATCGCGAGATCGTCTGGCGTGCGAAAGCGCTTGTCGAGGCCGCATTCGCCGATGGCCACGAGCTCGTTTCGAGCGAGCGCCGCTTCGAGCAAGGAAAGCGCCTCGGGAGGATGGGAGAAGGCGGGATGCAGGCCTCCGGCGCGGTAGAGGGTCATGCCCGGAAGCATGGGCAGGGGCTGCGTGAGGCTTCGCGGGTCGACGCCGGGCACGAGGGCAGAGGTGACGCCGGCGGCCGCCGCGCGGGCGGCGACCGCCGGAAGATCGTCGGCGAATCGGGGATCGTCGAGGTGGCAGTGGGAATCGAAGTGTCCCAAGCGACGTGCTCGCGAGCTAGCGAATGAGGCTGAGGAACTCGGCGCGGATCTGGGGATCGCGCATGGCGCCTTCGTAGGAGGAGGTCACCATGGAGGCGCCTTCCTTCTTGACGCCGCGGCAGACCATGCAGCCGTGGGCGGCCTCGATGACGACGGCGGCTCCGCGGGGCTGCAGGTAGTCCATGAGAGCCTGGACGACCTGGCGGGTGAGGCGCTCCTGGATCTGGAGGCGGCGGGCGTAGCAGTCGACCAGGCGGGCGAGCTTGCTCAGGCCCACGACCTTGCGGCTGGGGAGATACGCGACATGCGCCTTGCCGGTAAAGGGCAGCATGTGGTGCTCGCAGGTGGAGTGGAAGGGGATATCCTTGAGCAGGACCATCTCGTCATAGCCTTCGACTTCTTCGAAGGTGGTGGCGAGGATGTCTTCGGGGCTGAGGTGGTAGCCGGCGAAGATCTCGGCCCAGGAGCGGATCACGCGGTCGGGAGTGTCGAGAAGGCCTTCGCGATCCGGATCCTCGCCAATGGTCTTGAGGATGGTCCTGAGAGCCAGCTTGACCTCTTCGAGATGGGGAGGGATCGGGGTGGAAGTGGCCATTTTATCTTTCTCCTCGGCAAGGTCCGGATGCGCCGGGATGCCGTGATCCGGGTCCTGGGGACCCAAGTCGAACGCTGAGGCGGCATGGTTGCTCGTCGGTGCCGCTCGATCCCAACCAGGATACCGCATGCGGCCGCTGCTGTCAGCGGGTCGCCGCATGGCGGGCGGGATTTGGAGGGGCTTGGCACGGACTCGCACGGGCCTTCGGGCGCTCGTGCCGGGAGAAGGAGGGCGATCGCCCGCGCGTGCGGGCGATCGCCCAGGAGCACATCAGGCGCTGGCGCGCTTGACCATGCGGACCTGGTTCTGCTGGCCGGGCTGGATATCCCAGGTGACCTCGTCCATGAGGGATTGCATGAAGAAGATCCCCATGCCGCCGCGTTGTCCTTCGATGACCATGCGCTCGATGTCGGGGCGCGGGACGCGTCCCTGGGGCGGCTCGAAGGGCTCGCCCCAGTCGGTGACGCAGACCTCGAACCGGTCGGGCTGGGCGATGACCGAGATGTCGATGCGTCCCTGGTCGGGGGGAGTGCTCCGGTACGCGTGCTTGACCACGTTGGCGCAGGCCTCGACCACGGCCAGTTCGATATCCCCGAGGGGGACGTTGGAGTAGCCGGCGTCGATGGCGGCGCGGCGCACGAACTGGTGCATGTGGAAGAGGTTGGCGAGATTGTTGGTGAAGGTCGCTTGAGCACTGAGATGCTTGGATGTGAGCGAGGCCATCGGTCCTCCTTGAAGCTAGTTGGCCGGCACTGCGTGGTAGGAGGCGATGGCGTCGCGGGTGCTGGAGAACGTCTGGAAGAAGCCCGCGAAGGCCAGCGTCAGGACGCGTTCGAGGGAGGGGTTGAGGTTGGCGATCCGCAGGTCGCCGTCTCGGTCGCGCAAGTCGGCGGTCAACGAAAGGAGCGCTCCGAAGCCGATGCTCGAGATATGGATGGCTTCGGCGGCGTCGAGCACGATCCATGCGGAGTCCCGAGGCAGGGCTTCGACGATCTCCTCGAAGCCTCGGACGGTCTGGTCGTTGAGGAAGCCGGAGAGATGGAGGACCGTGACCTGATCCTCTTGCTTGGGGGTGCAGATGAGGGTGTACGTATCCATAGAGGTCCTTTCCCGGATGAAGGGGGGAGCCGCTCTTCCATGTAAGCGTGCGGATGTTTCCGGGATGTTGAGCGCGGGTGAGGCGAGAATCAAGCCTGGGGCTACCTGCTTTACAAGCCTTTGTAAAGTGATACAATCCTTGCGGAATGCGCGATCGTTCGTAAGGAGAAGAGCATGGCCCAGGACCAAAGGACGCAATCGGGAATCACGACGTGGCAGGCCTATTACTCCGCGCTCATGGCGCAGGAGGGCGCGGATCGGCTTCGGCGGGTCAAGAGCCGGCTTTACGAGAAGTTGGAGTCCATCAACGAGGAGATCGAGTCCCTGGAAGAGGACCGCGAGCGGATTTTCGGCCGTCACCCCGAGATCTCGCCGTTCATCGAGCATGAGGTGGAGGGCCTGATCACGACGGGCCGCGAGGTGAGCATTCGCCTCGAGACGGTCATCGGGCTGCTTGGCGAGGAGTAGGCGACGCGCGTCACGGCCGAGTGTTTAAACGGCTATAGGAGGGGTGATGATGAGCCAGCCCACCTGTCCCGGCTGTTACAGCCTGATGCCCCAGACCAAGGTCGTTCGGTTCCCGGAGGGGCTGCCGAAGATCATCTTCGAGTGCCCGACGTGCCGGCGGGCCGCCGTTCGCGAAGAGCGCGGGTCCTGAGCGCTCCGTAGTCAACGAGCCGGTGGCAAGTTGCCACCGGCTCGTTGCGTGAGCGGGTCTTAAAGGCTCGGCAGGTAGTGCCGGCGGAAGTCGTCGCGGGGCGGGCGCTTGTCGCGCTTGCGCTCATCGAGTCCCGTGTGCTCGTTGGGGGTTCCGGCGTCGACGAGCTCCGAGCCGCCGAGCGGATAGCCGACCTGGAAGGTCATCGCCGGCGAGATCCGGCCCCGCTCGAGGCCGTCGCGCATGGCGGCGAGGTCGGGATCCTGATCCGGGTTGGCCACCAGGATCTTGGCGATGGGCTCGCGGGCGAGGTCGATGGGGCCGGTCTTGATGATGCTCGACGCGCCAAGCGCGCGGGCGGCGTAGGTGAGGCCCAGGCCGACCTTGCCGACCGTCCGGAAGATCCGGTGCTCTTCCATGCCGCAGTCCAGGTTGGCCAGGAGCACGGCGTTCTGCGGGTGGGTGTTCTGGAACTTCAGGAAGAAGTTGCCGAAGGTCGAGGTGAGCGACTTGCTCATGCGCACGAGGACGGGAACCGACAAGGGCTTGCCGGTGGTGTCCTGGAGGACGCCGTTCTCGGCGACGTACTTGCCGTCGCGCAGGATCCGCTCCAGGAGGTAGCGGCCCACGTCCTGGGTCCGCACGCCCACCTGGCGGGTGGCCTTCTGGAGGTCGGCGTCGGTCATGGATTCCCAGTTCTCGGGAAGGATGCTCCGGATGTAAGCCGGGTCGTTCTTGGCCACCTGCAGGAGGTAGTTGCGCAGGGTGGTCGAGGTGATCATGCCGCCCTCGCCGCCGGCCTTGGTCTCAGCGTCGGCACCCTCGCCGTAGAGGGCCGCGAACATCGCCGCGCCGATCTCGTAGGGAGTGCGCTGATCCCGATGGAAGAAGGTCCAGCTCACGCAGGCGCGCTCCTCGGGAACGAGGCTCGCCATGGTCTGCTGCCAGATCACCTCGGTCTCGGCCTTGCCGAACTCGCGATCCAGGGAGGCGACGCGCTGGGTGGAGTGCTGGTCGATGATGGCTCCGAAGCGCTCGAATTTGACGCCGGTGGGTGCGATGGCATGGCCGATGGCCATGAGGCTGTCGGGGATGTACTTGCCGGCATCGAGCATCGTCGCGAGCGTCTCAAGCTTCTGGACTTCCATGGCGGCCGGGGTGTCGGCGGCGGGCTTGCCCAGCTTGGCCAGGCGGCTTTCGAGCTCGGCGCGGACCAGGCGGGTGGCGGCTTCCAGCTGCGACGAGGGGAAGACGTACTCGGCGCTCGTGAGGCCTTCGCTCTGCGCGGTCATGGCTGCGGCCTGGGCGAAGATGCCGACGTCGAGCGATTCCTCGCGGGCGGTGACGGCGAGGCCGAAGGGCTCCATGACGTCACCCAAGAGGGATTCGTAATGGTCGCGGCGCATGAGGATCCAGAGGGGGATGGCGATCGCCTCGGCGTCCCAGCCGGCCAGCTCCATGAAGGCCTTGCGGGATTCCCCGTTGAGTTCGAGCACGCGAACCGGCTGCCAGTTGGTCGCGGAAGGCGACCAGAAACCGTTGTACGCAGCCCGCAAGAGCACGTCTTGCGAAACGGGGCGCGAGAAGTCGAGCGCGGGGCGATTGCCCAAGGTGGCCAGGAACTCGCCGAAGCCGGGGAACGCGTCGTACTCGCGGGTCAGCGTGCCGTCGGGATGCACCCACCAGGTATCTCCGCCGTCCGTGAGCGAAATTCCCGAGCCGTCGACGGCGACCGGCTTTCCGGTTCGCGCGGCTTCCTCGCGCGCGTTGGCGAGATCGGCCTCGAAGCGCTCGAAAATCTCGCTGAGCAGCGCGTCGCGCTCGGGAAGCCCGAGTCCCAGCAAACGTCCCGTCAGGCTGCTGCGGCGCTTGGCCTCGGTGAACTGGAAAAGCGCATCGAGCGCATCGGTGGCAGTCATCATGAGTTGGAAGAACTCCTCGGAGTGATAGTCAAGTTTTGGGCGTGACCCACCATGCTACCATGGGCGCCCGCACGTCAACAGGCTAATGGCGACTCACCATGCCGCGGCGGGGAGGCGCGAAGGTCGCAAACGATTTCCCTGCCTTAAAGTATTGACAACCTCGTCCGGAGAACGTAGAGTAGATACCTGTCGGGCGCATAGCTCAGTTGGTTAGAGCGCTACGTTGACATCGTAGAGGTCACTGGTTCGAATCCAGTTGTGCCCACTAAAGAAAATCCCCCGTTTCCGGCTTGGTCCGGTTCGGGGGATTTTCTTTAGTGGGCCCGCTGCCAGCCAAGGTCGAACAGAGGCGCGATGGCGTACTTCCAGCCAAGCTCACTGACAAGCTGGCATTCTGCTCTGCCGCGCTTGCCTCAGGTGCCGTCCGACTGGTAGAACAGTCTCTGCCTCGGGCCCTGCGTCGCCTTGCGGCAGCCTGAACCGCCTCGGAGCCGTAACGACGCCCTTAAAGAGACGAACACGCCGATGATCTTTCCTTTACTCGCAGTCCTACTCGGGCTTGCGCTCCTTGTATGGAGCGCCGGCCGCTTCGTGGAAGGCGCCGCCGTCAGCGCGCGTCACTTCGGCATGCCGCCCTTGTTGATCGGCATGGTCATCGTGGGATTCGGAACCTCCGCCCCGGAGATGGTCGTTTCCGCCCTGGCTTCCATGCAGGGAAACGTGGGCATCGCCCTCGGCAACGCCTACGGCTCGAACATCGCCAATATCGCCCTGATCCTGGGCGTGACGGCCTTGATCAGCCCCATCGCCGTGTATTCAAAGGTCTTGACCAAGGAGCTGCCGATCCTGCTTTCGGTCACCCTGCTGACGGCTCTCTTGCTTTCGGACGTTCATCTGGGGCAGCGCGATGCCGGGATTCTGCTGGGAGTGTTCGGCGCCCTCACCGTCTGGTCGATTCGAGAGGGAATGCAGCCGAGGGCGGATGCCTTGGGCGACGAGATCCGTGCCGAGCTCGACGCCCACGCCATGCCGCTTGGCCGTGCCATCTTCTGGCTGGTCGTTGGGCTGCTTTTGCTGATCGCAAGCTCGCGACTCTTGGTCTGGGGGGCGGTCGAGATTGCCCTCGGCCTCGGGATCAGCGATCTGATCATCGGGTTGACGATCGTGGCCGTGGGGACGTCGCTGCCGGAACTGGCCTCGTCGGTGATCGCGGTCCGCAAGGGCGAGCATGACATCGCTCTGGGGAACGTGCTCGGTTCCAACCTTTTCAACACCCTGGCCGTGGTCGGAATCGCCGGGTTGATCCAGCCGAGCGCAATCCCCCCCGAGGTGCTTTCCCGGGACGTCCTTCTGATGGCCTTGCTGACGATCGTTCTGGTCGGCATGGGATTCCGGATTCACGGACAGGGGCGAATCAACCGCTTCGAGGGCGCAGCCTTGCTCGTCACGTTTGTCGGCTACTCCGCGTATTTGGTGACGACCACGCTCAACTAGCGTTCGCCCTCTCGGCCTCGCCACGTCGTCGCAGTCATTCTCGCCGTGCTGATGAAAATCAGCTGGAAATTCGTTGCCAATCCCAACTCCTCTTCCGCCAGAAAGCTCTAGAGTCGGGCCAGGAATCGGGAGGTGACGAGGGGGGCGACGATGGCGTTGAACCGGCGCGTCTGGGGCCTTTTCGTGAGCCTGGGCCTGGGGCTGACCTCTTGTTCGGGGCTGCCGAGCCCGCCGACGGGCTGGCAGACCGGCGCAGTCGCCACGAGCGGCAAGGCCTCCTCGAATGAGACGGATTACGGCTTCCGGACGGCGGACGGCTTGACCCTGGCCGCCAAGCTCACGCGCCCGCAAGAGCCAGGGCGGCGTCCTCCTGTCCTGGTCTTCATCGGGGGATCGGGGACCTGGGACTCGAATTACTCCCAAGCCATCGATGCGACCAGTAGCGCCTTCGTCTTGCCCGTGCCCGAGCTCGCGCGGCGTGCGGCGCAGGCCGGATACGCGTTCGTGCGCTATCAGAAGCGCGGCGTCACGGATCCGGGGGGCCTCGCCACCTCGGAGTGGCGGACCGTCCGCCTCGAAACCCTCATGGCCGATCTCAGGATCCTGCTGGCCAAGATCCAGGCCGATCCGACCTTGGACGGGACGCGCATCGCCCTGATCGGCCACAGCGAGGGAACGATGATCGCCACCTGGGTCGGCGCCACCGAGCCCGCGGTGAAGGCCTACGTCTTCATGGGCATGGTGCGCCAGAACCTCAAAGACGTCTTCCGCTTGCAACTGGTTCATCGCAACGGGGAGCGCTTCTTCGCGATCACGGACGTCTCGCCCAAGGACGCGAAGCTCGACGCGGACGAGATGGCGAACGCCACCAAGAAAGGCCTGGTTTTCGAGGGCTGGAAGACGTTCGATGCGGACCGCGACGGCATGCTCTCGAAGCCGGAGTACCTGGCTTACCTCGACGCTCGCTACGCGGCCTGGGTGCGGAGCATCGGCGCCATGAAGCCGGAAGAACTGGTGCCGGGCGACGGCAATCCGGCGGGCTGGTTCCAGCAGCATTTCGCCCATGAGACCGTGGAATCCTCTTGGCGGACGATTCGGGCGCCGGTTCTGGTGGTTCAAGGGCGTGCGGATACCAACACGCCCTTCAAGACGGAGGTCGAGCCGTTCAAGGCCATGTTGGAAGCTCAGCGCCATCCGGACCATCGGGTGGTCGGCATGGAAGGCCTCGACCACTGGTTCAAGGACCGGACGGGCATTTCTCAGGCAGGGCGGGCCTTCGGGGAGATTTTGCCCTGGCTGAAGCTGCGACTCTAAGACGGATGCGCATCACCGTCGGGCGAGCCGTGAGCGGGTAAGCTGGTGGGCCTAGGCAACGTCACGCAACGGCTCAGCAGGAGGACCCATGGAGCAGCGCATCTCCCTCATTACCCTCGGCGTCGCGGACCTCGAGCGCTCGCGGCGCTTTTACGTGGAGGGTCTCGGCTGGACGGCAGGGTTCATCTCGGACGAGGTCATCTTCTTCCAGGCAGGAGAGCTCATCGTTTCGTTGTTCTCGGCCGAGGACCTGGCGGCGGACGCGAACGTCGGCGTTGCGCGAGGTAGCGCAGGCTTCGCGCTGGCCCATAACGTCCGTGAAAAAGCGGACGTCGACGTCGTGATGGCCCAGGCGCAGGCGGCCGGGGCACGGATCACGTGTCCAGCGGTGGAGAAGAGCTGGGGCGGGTACGCTGGATACTTCGCCGATCCGGACGGGCATCTCTGGGAAGTCGCCTGGAACCCCGGTTTCGCGTTCACCCCCACCGGCGGAGTCCTGCTGGGCTGACGCATCACGCCCCCCGGATGACCCGGGGGGCGTGATGCGTCAAAGGAAAGGCTCGGGGATCAGGGAGTCGGCTCGGTGATGAAGCCGAGTTTCAGGATGCCGGCTTGCTGGGCGGCTGCCATGGTCGTGATGACATGCTCGTAGTCCACCGTGCGATCGCCGTGAATATGCACTTCTGGCTGCGGCTCCTGGGCTGCCACCCCGCGAAGCCGGGTTTTTAGGGCTTCGGGATCGACTTTCTGGCCGTTCCAGTGCACGTCGCCGGAGGCCGTGACGGAAAGCGTGATCGTCTCGGGCTTCACGGACGAGGCCTCGGAGCTGGCGCGCGGCAGGTCCAGGGTCACGGAGTGCGTCAGGACCGGCATGGTGATGATGAAGATGATCAGCAGCACCAGCATGACGTCCACCAAGGGCGTCATGTTGATTTCGCTGACGACCTCGTCGTGATCGTCGAGTCCACCGCCGAAGGCCATCTTAGCGTCCCTCCCGCCCCGCGGCGCCCACCAGTTCGACGCCCTTGGCATCGACCGGCGACCCGGTGAGGAAGTAGGCATGCAGCTGGCGGGCGAAGCGATGAAGCTTGCCGATCAGGGTCTTGTTGCTGCGGGTGAGGGTGTTGTAGCCGAGGACGGCGGGGATGGCGACGACCAGACCGAAGGCGGTCATGATCAGGGCCTCGCCGACCGGGCCTGCGACCTTGTCGATGCCGGCTTGCCCCGAGGCTCCGATGCTGACGAGCGCGTGGTAGATGCCCCAGACCGTGCCGAAGAGGCCGACGAAGGGGGCGGTGGAGGCCACGGAGGCCAGGATGTAAAGCCCGGAGTTCATGCGCTCGGCGCAGTCGTCAATGGCGCCGCGCAGGCTTTCGGTGAGCCATTCGGCCAGGGTGAGCTGGCCGTGGAGGTCGTCCTTGTTATGCGCATGGTGGCTGGCGGCCGCCTGTCCTTCGAGGGCCAGGTGGTGGAAGGGGTTGAAGGAGCCCCCCACGTCGATGGCGGCCATTCCCTCGGCGAACGAGCGGGAATGCCAGAATTCGTTCGCCTGCCGGGCGGTGCGGCGCAGCTTGAGGTTTCTCCATGCCCGCGTGGCGATCAGGTACCAGGAGGCGATGGACATCGCCAGCAGCAAGAGGGCCACGGCTTTCGTCACCAGATCTCCCTGGCTCCAGACTGCGGCTATGCCGTAGGGGTTATGGGTCATCTCGAATCAGCCTTTCACTCGGATGCGATCGCCTCAGCGATCGAGCGAGAACGTGACGGGTTGGACGTACCAGAAGGGAATCGGCGATTCGCCCCGGCGGGCGGGGACGAAGCGCCAGTTTCGGACGGCCGTCAAGGCCGCCTCGTCGAGGCGCTTGAAGCCGCTCGAGGTGTTGAGCCGGATCTCGCCGACCGTACCGTCCGGGAGAATGTAGACGTCGAGCAGCACGCGTCCTTCCTCGCCGAAGCGGCGCGAGAGGGTCGGGTACCGGGGTGCCGGATTGGAGAGGTGCGAGGCGTCGGAACGCGGCTGGGTGATTGGCGGCTCTTCCGCCTGGCCGACGGCGCTCGAGCCGAGGCTGGGCTCTCCGGTGGCCGAGGGGTCGACATCCGTGACCTCGGAGCTCGCCGAGGGGGCGTCTTCCTCGGGGGCGAGGGGAAGGTCGTCGGATTCGACGGGGGCCGGGCTTTCGACAGGGACCGTGACCGCGCGCTCGGAAGGAGGAGCGGGCGGGGCCGGGGGCCGAGGCTTGGGCTTCGGGGCCTGTTTCGGCTTAGGCTTGGGCTTGGGCTTTGCGGCCGCAGGCTTTGGAGCGGGGGCCGGGGCGGCCGGAGCCGTCGCGATCACGATGCCGGCGACGGTAGGGGGAGTGACCGGCTCGGGGGGCTTTGACAAGCCGAACGCGATCCCCCCCAGTACGAGGCCGTGGGCGGCCACGACGGCCGCGAGCCATGCGCCGCGCGGGAGCTCGGGTAAGTCCCTGCGGGGTTTGGATTGGGGGGAGCGTTCGGCTTGCATGCGGATTGCCTAGAACATCGTGTCGATGGTGAGCAGGAAGGTCGGGTTCGTGTGCTCGAGCTTCTCGCTACGACCGGTCAGCGTGCCGCCGGCATTGTAGGTGGTTCGGCCACCGCCACCCACGACTGAGAGGAGGTTCTTGGCGAGGAACCGGACCTCGGTAGTGGGGCTGAGGGCCTTGCCGACGTACATGTCGAGCAAGGGGTTCTCACGGCGCATGCTCTCCTGCCGCGCGCCGTCCGCGGCCTCGGTCCGGGCGACGAAACGGGGCCATTGATTGAAGGTGAAGCCGGCGTTCCAGCCGGTGGGCACGTGGCCATAGTCGAGCCCGATGGTGGAGACGCGGGGAGCGAGGTCGACGATGTCCAGGGGGGCCCCGGAGGTCAGGATCTCGCCGCGCATCTCGGCGTGGCTGCCCATGAGGGTCAAACGGTTGTCGCCCCGGCGCAGGATGGGCAGGCGCAGGTCGAGTTCGGCGCCGTAGATGCGGGCCTGGCCCACGTTCTGAGGACGCTGGACGTAGCGGCTTCCTTCCTGGCCGATGCGGCCCTCGATGAAGTCATGGATGTTGCGCTGATAGACGTTGAGGCCGACGACGCCGAGATCGTTCCAGAGGAACTGCTCGAGGCCCAGCTCGTAGCCGGTGGCGCGCTCGGGACGGAGGCCGGGGGTGCCGGCGGTGTCCGGGTTGACGATGGTCCCTGCGTTGCCGCGGGTGGCCAGGGTTACGAGCGGGCTGAGCTCGGTGAAGCTGGGGTTGCGCAAGGTCTGGGCGTAGCTGGCGCGAAGGTTGGTCGAATCGCTAACCGCCCAGCGGTAATGAAGCGAGGGGTTGGGGATCAGGTAGGTCGCGTTGGCGACGGGGGCGTTTCCGCCGCCGGCCGTGCGATCGAAGTTCTCGAGGCGGAGCCCCGGGGTGAGCGAGTGGGCGTCGTTGAGGCGCCACTCGTCCATCAGGTAGGCGACGGCGCGGCGCTCCTGGATGTTGTAGGTGGTCGAGGCGGCGGCCGTCCGGTTGGTGTCGAAGCCGGTGTCGCGGTATTCGAGGCCGGCCTTCAGGGTATGCGCGCCCATGGGCAGGGCGAGGCCGGTGCCGACGTAGCCTTGGTCTTCGCGGATGGCGTCGACCACGTTGGTGGTGGTGAGGGTTCCGGTCGCGTTGGTAGAGCGAACCGTCTGGTCGCTTCCGGAGCGGCCCTGCTGGAAGCCGAGCTTCGCGTACCAGGTGCCCCAGCCGGTCTGGTGCTCGTAGCGGCTGGACAGTCGGGCGATCTGGTCGTTGCGCAGCTCGTCGGTCTCGGAGCTGGTGGTGACGTTGCCGGCCGCGTTCCGGGTCTCGGAGGTGATGCGGCGGGTATCGGCGCCGAAGGTCGCGAAGGGATCGAGGGTCAGGCGTCCGTCACCGAGCTTCCAGGAGAGTCGGGGGGCGAACAAGGTCTCGGACTTGGCGACGGTGCGCGGCGCGACCGTGCGATCGGTGACGGAGCCGTCGAGCCCGTAGGTCAAGGACTCGTCGGTGACATCCTCGGCGGCACGGGTGTGGCTGAGGCCCAGGACGGTGCTCAAGTCGCCGAACTGGCGGCTCATCTGGACCTTGGCGTTGCCGACGTCCACGACGCCGTTCTTGCCGTATGCGGCGCCCAGGCGGGTGAGGGGCTCGGCGTTCTCTTTGAGGACGATGTTGACGGTGCCGCTGATGCCGGCGGATTCCATCTCGGCCGAGGGGTTCCGGATGATCTCGACGCGTTCGATCATATGGGCGGGGATGCGGTCGACGCTCATCTGTCGATTGGCCGAGCCACTGGTGACGGGTTCACCGTTGATGAGGATCTGGGTGTAACCTGCTCCCAGACCACGCATGCGGATGGTCGAGGCCACGCCGCCGGGGCCGCTGTAGGTCATGCCGGGCAGCCGCCGCAGGACGTCACCGACCGTGGCGTCGTCGTAGCGCTCGATTTGCTCTTCGGAGATGACGAGCTTCTGCGTCTCGCTGGTCTTGCGTTCCGTCTCGGCTTCGGCCTGGCCTTTGCTGACCACTTCAGGAAGGACGACCGGCTTGTCGGAAGGGCTCGCGGGCTTCATTTGCGCCAAGGCGGCTTGGGGCAAGAAACCGACCGTGAGACCGAGGGAGAGGGCGAGGGGAACCTTCCAAAACACAGGGCTGTCCTTTCTGGGCTGGGGCTGATGGGGTGTTGGGGGGCCGTGGGGCGCGCCTAGAGCAGGCGATCGCCTTGCCGGCTTCCCGCGATACGACATACGAAATCCGTGACGTTCTTTGTGAGAATGATTCTCATTTGCACCGAGCATACAACAAATTGAGAGTTATTCGCAATAGGCAATTCGCGGGAAAGACTGAGGAGGACACGATCATGGCCCCTGGGGGCTTTGGCGGGCGATTCGAAACGCGCTACGATGAGGGCGTTCGGGCCCCCGACCCCTTAGAGAGAGAGAGCTTCCGCCCATGACGACCTCCCTAGCGCACCCGGTCATTTTCGAAAAGGCGCTGGACTCCCTGTTGCCAGCCCTTCAAGGCCTGCGTCTCGCCTTGCACCGGCATCCCGACCTCTCGGGCGAGGAGAACGCCTCGGCGGAACGCGTCAAGGACTTCCTCGAGGGCTTCGGGCTCGAGCCTTGGGCCGAAGGCGTCGGAGGACACGGCCTCGTCTACCGGATAGAAGGCGCACTCGAAGGCTCGGCGATCTTGCTGCGGGCCGATCTCGATGCGCTGCCCATGCTAGAGGCCACGGAGCTTGCGCATGCCTCGACTATCCGGCGCTGCGGGACCTCGCCCTGTCACGCGTCTTCGCCGTGCACAACCTTCCCGGCTATCCTCTGGGGAGCGTGATCCTTCAGCAGCGGGGCGCCGCGGCGGCCAGCACCGGCTTGCGCATCACGCTGGCGGGTGCCACCAGCCATGCGAGCGAACCCTACCGGGGCCGCAACCCCATCCCCGTCCTGGCCGACCTGGTCCACGCCATCCAGGCGACCCCCGGGACATGCCTTCCGTACGGCCGCTCGGGGCTTGCGACCCTCGTTCATATGCAGGCCGGCCAAGAGGCTTATGGTTCCAGCCCCGCTCAGGGGCGGCTCGGGGTCACCCTGCGTGCCGACGAACAAGAGGATCTCGACGCCATGGTCGCTCACCTTTGCCAACAGGTCGAGCATCGTTCGCGGGCCTCGGGCCTGCACGGCGAGGTGGAGCTGGTCGAGCCTTTTCCCGCCACGATCAACCATGCCGAGGCGGTCGCCGACGTCGAACGCGCCGCCACACGGGCGGGACTTCCGCTGATCCGCCTGGATCGTCCCTTCCCCTGGTCCGAGGACTTCGGTCATGCGACCCGCCTCTGGCCAGGAGCCCTCATCGGTCTGGGGGCCGGTGACGCGCATCCGGCGCTTCACAGCGCGGAGTACGACTTCCCCGACTCCCTGCTGGCCCTGGGAGCGCGACTTTGGCTGGCCGTGGCGACCGGATCCGCGACGGCCTAGGCATTCCCCCCCTCAAGCTTCCGGCGGAGGAATCTGCGAGAGCATCGCGGCCAGGACCACGATCAGAATGCCCAGGGAGGCTTCCAAGAGCAGGGCGTCGTCGAATCGTTTCCAGCCCTCCGGTGTGCCTGGGGACGAGCGAATTCGCGGAAAGCGCGTGCGGTGATGCCCGAGAGCGAGCGCCAAGACCAGAACCACCAGGAGCAACTTGATGGCGAGGGCGATTCCATAGGGGCTGACGACGGCGCTGGGCCGCGGAATGAAGTAGACGCCGACGGCGAGCCCCGCCGGAAGAAGCACGAGCATGGCGCCTCGGGCGAAGCGGCTGAACGGCGCGAAGACGCGGGTCATTGAGCGCGTGTAGCCCCGAGAGAGGCGGTTCAGCCAGGCCAGAATCCCGCCAAGCCAGGCCACGGCTCCCATGACATGGAGGGCGTACGCCCAGAGCGGCCAAGACAAGCCTTCGGCAGAGGCATGTCCGACGAGGCTCTGCCCCAGGAGGGCGAAGACGACCGGTAACCAGAGGAGGGGCTGCTGGGGCGTGCCCGTGCGTCGCCAGAGCCAGGCGCCCGTGGCGATCGCCAGGAGCAGGCACGTGACGTGAACGATCAGGCTCTGCCCAAACTGGGTCTGCGTCAGGACCATGCGGATCGCGTCCGGGTCGAGCGCGCCGGTCATGGTCAGGCTGGCCTGCCGGAGGTTGACCAGGGCTCCTAGCAGGGCCATGGCTGAGCCGGCGAGGAAGAACGTTCGTTCGCCCGTGACGCGAGGGGCGTCTTGGGGGAGGATGGCGCGCCAGGTGGCGTGGCCGGTCATCAGGGCGATGCCGACGTAGGTGAGGCTGTGGCTGATCGTGCCGTCGAAGAGGTGCTCGTACGGGCTCGGCATCGCCTTAGTCGACGGTGAAGGTGAGCGTTCCCTCGACACGGTGGCTGTCGCGGGCCACGACGCTCCAGGAGACGGTGTAGCGTCCGGGGTCGAGCGGGGGCAGGGGAAGGACGAGTTCGCGGGTGACGCGGGTTTTTGGGTCGGGGAGGGCGAGGGCGATCGCCGGACCCGTCTCGGGGCGCAGGGAGAACCGTCCGAATCGCGTCTCGACCAGGCTGTTGAAGACGAGGCGAAGCTGTTTGGGCGGATCGGGGAGGTGGGAGCCGTCGGCCGGCAACGAGCGCAAAAGCCGCGCATGGGCCAGGACGGGCGTGGCGAGGCCGAGGAGCAGGACCAGAGCCAGAAGAAGGAACGCCAGCTTGCGGATGCGCATGAGATCGCCCTCGCCCTTGGTCAATCGGGTTCTTGTGACGAAATGTAAACCACCCTATCATGGCCTGGCCGAGGCGTACAGGCCCGCCAGCCAACGGGGCGGGGTCCGCCGGCGGGGACGTCGCGCCGACACGCGCATTGGAGGCCGGTCATGGACTCAGCGCGAGACGACTCGAAAAGCCTTTCCGCCCGCCGAGCCCTCAAACGGGCAGGTTTCGTCCTGGGCTTCGGCCTGGGCGGGCATCTCGACGGGATCGTGCTTCATCAGATCCTCCAGTGGCATCACATGCTCTCGTCCCGCATCCCGATCGACAGCCTCCGCAATTTGCAGATCAACACGCTGGCCGACGGAATCTTCAACGGCAGCATGTGGCTCGTGACCTTCCTGGGGCTCGTCATGCTCTGGAGAGGCATCAAACGCGACTCTCGCGTCCCCCTTTCCACCCGTAACTTTCTGGGCTGGGGCTTCCTGGGTTGGGGTGCCTTCCATTTGGTCGACAGCCTCACCTTTCACGCTTTGCTGGGCCTTCACCATATCCGCGAAGTCCCCAACTTCCTGCTCTACGATTACGCCTTCTTCTTCCTCGGGCTGGCATTCCTGGCGCTGGGCGCCTTCCTGGCCAGAGAGAAGAAGGAGATGCTCGAAACCTGAGCCTTTCCCGCTCCGGCGAGTTAACCTGGGAATAACCTTTGCCTCCTCCCGCTCGAGGCGCGTCCTCAGTAGACCCCCCCCAACCTCACGACGTTTCTAAAAAAAGGGCTTTCATACTTTCGGTCGGTTGTGTTAAACTTCCCTTAAAGTGCACGTGAAACCGACAGGAGGAAACCCTTGAACCCGTTCGTGCTTACCGCCGCATCCCTCTTGCTTGCTACCTCGCTCACCGCTTGTGGGCCTTACCAGGGGATGCAGCCGTATGCATCTGGGGCCACGGCTTCCACCATCACGCTTCGTCAGGCGCCTTCCGACTACTACCGGAGCGCCGAGGGCCAGAAGGGCCAGGCCCTTCTCCGTTCGCTCTCGTCCATCGTTTCCCGTCACAAGGAGCTTGGCTACGACCGCGCCCGTGACGTCATGTTCGCCGAGGTCGACGACCTCGACAACAACAACGTCGTCGAGTGCGACTACACCAACCGCGCCCTCCAAAACGTCACGGATCGCCAGTCCGCGTACCGTAACGGTGCCGGCTTCAACGCCGAGCACACCTGGCCTCAGAGCAAGGGCGCGGTGGGCGTCGCCAAGTCCGACCTGCACCACCTCTTCCCCACCGACTGCAATGCCAACTCCAAGCGCAGCTCCTTCCCGTTCGGCGACGTCGTGACGGTCGAATGGACCGACGGTGGCAGCAAGCTGGGCAAGGATGCCCGCGGAGTCACGGTTTTCGAGCCCCGCGCCGATCAGAAGGGCAACACGGCCCGCGCCCTGTTCTACTTCTACACCGTCTACGGCCAGCAGGCCGACCTGGTCAACTTCCGCCAAGAGGCAGCGACCCTGGCGAAGTGGCACGTGCTCGACCCCGTGGACGCCACCGAGCGCGCCCGCAACGACGCCGTCTATACCTACCAGGGCAACCGCAACCCCTTCATCGACCGCCCGGAGTTCGTCTCTGCCGTCGGCAACTTCCTGCCCACGCTCAACACTCCCGCCTTCTTGAACTGGTAGGCCACCGCCTTCCACTCGAGCCCAATAAGAAACGGCCCCCCGAACATCTCGCTCGGGGGGCCGTTTCTTTGAGTACTAGGCGGTCTTGCCTTCTTTGACGCGCGGAGTGCCGACGATCCGCTCGACCTCGGGAAGGTCGTCCTTCTGGGCGAGCATCAGCATCGTGTCGCCACTTTGCAAGACGGTCGCGCCATTGGGCACGATGAATTCCTGGGCACGCCGGAGCATGACGATCAAGGCGCCAGCCGGGATGCCCAGAGCCACGATCGGCTTGCCTGCGGCCTGCGAACCGCTCGGAATGGCAATTTCCACCAGGTCGCTCTTGAGGTCGCCCATCGGGTTGAATTCGAGCGGGTAGGCGACTTTTTCTTCGAGTGGCTTGTACACCCCCAGCCACTTGGAGACGATCGGAATGCTCGTGCCTTGGAGGATGACCGAGGTCATGACGATGAAGAAGACGAGGTTGAAGATCGTGTCCGCGTTCGGAACGCCGGCGAGCAGCGGGAAGGTCGCCAGGATGATGGGGACCGAGCCTCTCAGGCCGACCCATGAGACCATGGCCTTCTCGGGAACGGTCAGTTTGCTGAAGGGCAGGAGCAGGAAGATGCTCAGGGGGCGCGCGACGAACATCAGGAAGAACGCGACCAGGAGACCCGAGCCCAGGACGGGCAGGAGCTTCGAGGGGAAGACCAGGAGGCCGAGCGCGACGAACATGGCGATCTGCATCAGCCAGGCGAGACCGTCATGGAAGCGCGCGATGCTGCGCTTGTGGATGAAGGCGTAGTTGGCCATGACGAGGCCGATGATGTAGACCGCGAGGAAGCCGTTGCCGCCGATGAGCGCGGTCGCGGCGTAGCCGAAGAGCACGTAGGCCAAGGTCAGGACCGGGTACAGCCCCTCGTATTCCAGGTTGATCTTGTTGATGAGGACGATGGCCAGGCGTCCCAGCAGGAAACCGGCGACGGCGCCGATGGACATCTGAAGGAAGAACGCAGGAATCAGCTCCAGCATCGAGGCGCCGGGACGGCTCAGAAGGCCGATGATGCCGACCGTCAGGAAGACGGCCATGGGGTCGTTGCTTCCGGATTCGAGTTCGAGCAGGGGTTTGAGGTTGCCCTTCAGCGAGACGCTTCGAGAGCGCATGACCGAGAAGACGGCCGCGGCATCCGTCGAGGAAACGATGGCGCCCAGCAGGAAGCCTTCGAGGAGCGTGATGCCGAGGGCCACGGACGCGAACCATCCGACCAAGCCGGCGGTCACCAGGACTCCCAGGGTCGAGAGGATGAGCGCGGTTCCCAGGACGGGTTTGACTTCCTTCCACTGGGTGTCGAGTCCGCCGGCGAACAGGATCAGCGCCAGGGCCAGGACGCCCAACGACTGTGCTTGCGCGAAGTTGTCGAAGTAAATCTTGCCGAGGCCTTCGGATCCCGACAACATCCCGACGACCATGAAGATCACCAGGGCGGGAACCCCCAAGCGTCCCGAGGCCTTGCTGGCGGCGACGCTGAGGAGAAGTAGGAGTGCGACTCCCAGGAGAATTTGCTCGATTGGTGGCATCTCAACCCTCTTCTTTGGTTACGGTGTCACTCCGGGTGGAAGGGACGCCTGGCTTTCGCTTTTGGGCGAGTACTCAGGCGAGCTTCCTGGAACCTGGCGGATCGCGTAACCCGAAGCAAGGAGGAGGTCGCGTGCCCTGGGCGATAAGAAGCTGGGGTCGAGTGGGTTCGGCAGGGTCGGTGTAACCTGCGGGCGCGTCTTGGCCCGGCGAGGGAGCGAGGTCCACATGCCAGGACTTCCGAATCGGCTTCCCGGTGACCTGGAGGCTGCGATGCGTCGCGGTCAGTTCCCACTGCGGCAGCGAGGAGCCATGCCGTAACGTCGGGCCGGAGTCGTCGAGGACGCTGACCTCGGAGGCGACGCCCGAGATCCCGAGGACCGTCACGGAAGGGCTCTTGAACGGCAGGACGGAAAGCAGGATGGTGACGGCCAGGACCAAGAGCAGCTTGAGCAAGCGCCGGTCAATGCGCGCCATCCGGAAGGGATATTCGACAAGCGACGCGGAGTCCTTGCCACCTAGAATCGCTTCGAATCGCGGGGAAAGCATACCCTTATTATACGGCAATAACGATGGATTGAGGGTTTGGCGTTTCAGCGGGCCGCGATTCGAAGGAAAGTTTGTGGGTTCGCTGGGCGTTTAGGCGCGCTCGCGCAACCACTTCCGCTCGAGCACGAAGGTGCCGAAGGGCAGCACCGCCGCGTAGAACAGGCCCGGAATTCGGCTCAGGGGCCACTTCGCATGGGTGAAGAGGAAGACGGCGGCGATCGCGTAGGCGATGAAGAGCGCCCCGTGAATCGAGCCCACGAGCGTCACGGCCTTGGGCATGCCGGCCATGTACTTGAGCGGCATCGCGATGAAGAGCAGCAGCAGGAAGCTGTAGCCTTCGGCGACGGCGATCGCATGGAACCAGCGCTGAGCGGGGGAAATAGGGTTCGAGACGGAGTTCATAGGACCTCGATCAAACTTGGCGAGCGAGCTCGCGAGACGACACGTTCCCGCATGTCGGGTCGACATGCCGGGAGGTTGGAAGCGGGACGGGAGCAATGGCCCGAATAATCCGGATCATAACACGCAGCGGCCGCACCGCGCGGGGGCGCGGAGAACCGCGAATCAAGAAAGTTTCAGGGCGATCGCCCCGATGACGTCATGGGGGCGGCCCCTCGAGGAGGTTCACCGGCCATGGCAGCACTCAGCCTTTCGACCGAGTCCCGCGTTCGAGCGATGCAAGGCGTCGCCGCCACGCCCGCGACGGCGCTCAGCCGTCCCCAGGGCGACGTCGGCCTCGGGAGCGATACCCGCATCCGGAGCTACCCGAAGGGGCGATCCGAGATCGGCACCGCCGTCAACCGCGCGGTCTTCGAGACGGATAAGGGCACCGTGGATCGTGGCCGGGTCTTCACCCAGGGCTCCATCGAAGACATCTGGATCAACGACACCGACGCCGAGGACGAGGCCGTCGAGAAGGTCATCGAGCTTCTCGACTCCGCCCAGTACGAGATCTGCATCCAGACCTTCTACTTCAAGCCCAATACCGAAGCGGCCCAGAACTTGATCGCCGCCCTTGCCGCGAAACAGAAGGAAAACCCTGACTTCAAGGTCTACATCGCCTTCAACCGGGATCTCGTCCCGATCGGCACGACGCTTGAAAAGGCTCTCGAGGCTGCCGGCGTCGAGGCGCAGGTGGCCGCCTACGCGGGACCGGCCACCCGGAAATCGAACCATACCAAGATGTTCGTCATCGACGGGCGCGACGCCATCATCGGCGGCGACAACATCGACAACCCGCCCGAGCGCGACGTCATGGTCCGCCTGCGCGGGCCCGTCGTCGACGCCATGCTCAGCGATTTCGATCAGGCCTGGGCCAGCTCCAAGCGCTGGTCGAACGCCACCTCGACGCCTCCAGTCCACCGGAAGGGCCCCGAATTGCCCCTGACCCAGCCCATGGTCCCCATGACCATGCTCACCAAGGAAGGCGTGGCGTGGCGCGGGGATTACACCGCCAACGACGCCGACCAGGGTCTGATCGCCGCGATGAAGGCCGCCAAGCAGACCATGCGGGTCATGTCCCCCAACCTCAACGATATCCGGGTCTGGGACGGCATCGAAGCCGCCGCGGCGCGCGGCGTCAAGGTGCAGATCCTCCTGCCTCAGAACTTCGGGGCCATCGGTCCCGTCATCGATCGCTCCTCGAACCGCGCCGTCCTGAGCTTCCTGGCCCAGTTGCCGGAAGCCGCGCGGGACAACGTCGAGCTTCGCTGGTTCGCCGAGGACGGCAAAACCCCCGGCGACTCGCATACCAAGTACCTCTCGGTGGACGGCCAATGGGCCTACGTGGGCTCCCAGAACATGGACAACCAAGCCTGGGCTTTCTCGCGCGAGGTCGGCATCGGCGTCGACGATGCCTCTCAGGTTCGCCGCCTGGACGCCGCTATCTTCGAGGCCGACTGGGAGACGAGCATTCCCGCCGAGCCGAGTCCGAGCGATTTCGAGAAGCGGCTTCCCGCCCGCAACTGGGGAGAACGCGTGAAGCGCTGGTTTTTCCTCGACTGAGCGCGAGCGACTCGCGATCGATTCCGGTGATTTGCCGCTCGCCCGCATGCCTGCCGCATGACGGGCGAGCGGTGTTTTTGGGCGGCTCATGGCGAGGAGGGGGCAAGTCGATCCGGGCTGGGGCGAAAGCTGTTATCATGCTAGCTCCGGAAGAACGTGCTCATGAGCGCGTTCCGATGCAGTCTTCCGCCCGTCGGGTTTTTTCGACGTCGCGCCGTGCCGCCGCAATCGGCATGGGCGGCTGGATTCAGCGGGTGAGACCGCCTGGGACAGGACATGGCCGGGGCAAGTTTTTTTGCGCGAGTTGAAACTTTTTGCCGACCTACCCGGTAAACATGTGTGGGGCCCTGCTCCCGCCCTAGAAAGGTAGCTTCATGAAACCCCCCTTGCCATTAATCGCCATGATGATCGCGGCCGTGGCCAGTCCTGCCTTCGCGGCTCCCGTCGCGATGGACGATCTGGTGGTCCGGGCATTGGAGCAATCCCCCTCGCTGCAGGCCGCCAAGGCGGCTGCGTCCGCTCAGGCGGAGTCCGAGGGGGTTGCACGATCCAACTTCTTGCCCCAGGTGGGCTTGAATGCGGGGCTCTCACAAACGACGAGCGTCGCTCCGGGCCAACTCTCGACCAATCCGTTCAGCCTGGGCAGCACGAGCGTGACGCTGCGCCAGTCGCTTTGGACCTTCGGGAAGCGGACGGCGGCCGTGAATCAGGCCGAGGCGCTGACGGACGTGGCCGAGGCGCAAGCGAGCCTTCGGGCCGTCGAGGTGGCCTACGGGGTGCGGCAGGCCTACCTGAACTGGGTTCAGACCTCGGGCCTCGAAACGCAGGCCAACGAACAGGTTCGTCTGGCCGAGACGGTCTTGAGCGAGGCGCAGGCGCGGGTCAAGGCAGGCGTCAGCGCGCAGCTCGACGTGACGCGGGCGCAGGCGACCTTGGCGCAGGCTCAGGCGGCCTTGGCAGGGGCGAAGGCCGCGACGGCCCAGGCGCGCCGGACGCTGTCGGCGGCGATCGGGCAGACGGAGCTGGTGGACGGGGAGCCGGGCTTTCCGACCGAGCCGGATTTCGCCCGCAAGCCACTTGCCGAGCTCGAAGCCATGGCACTTGCGCATCCGTCCTTGAAGGCTGTCGAAGCCCAGGTGGAACAGGCAGGAGCCGTGCGTCAGGCCGCCCGGGCCTCGGGAAACCCCGACTTGAGCGTGGATGCGAGCTACGGTTTGCGGGCGCGGGATTTCGTGGGCGCTCCCAACTGGTCGGCAGGCGTGACCATGAACTGGCCTCTCTTCACGCCGGCCGTCAATAGCCAGGTTCGGGCCGCCGAAGGCCAGGAAGCCTCGGTGAAGGCCAACTTGCAGTCTCGCCGCCTGGAAGTCCTCCGTGATGTGGACAATGCTTACCTTGCCCTTGCGGGCGCCAAGGAGCGGGTGCCTGCCGCCAAAGCCGCGCTGGACGCGGCGCGGGCCAACCAAAAACAGGCGCAGGGCCGTTATCGTGCGGGCGTCGGATCGATCATCGAGGTCGCTGATGCCCAAGCTCTCGTGGCGACGGCCCATGCCGATTGGGTTCGCGCGCAAACCAGCTTTCACCTTGCCATCGCCGACCTTCAGCGCGCGATGGGCGTGACAGGAGTCAATCCATGATCGATGTCCAACCGAAATCGACGACGCCTCGCCGGAAGCTTTTCTGGTTTCTGGGGCTCGCTGCGCTGATCGTCGCCGCCTTGCTGGTCGGCAAGTCCCTCACGGCCAAGGACGCCAAGCCTGCGGCACCACGGATGGCGCGGGTCGTTCCTATTCTGGCTGACGACGTCAAACTCGCGAATGTTCCGCTTCTGTTCACGTCGGTCGGCACGGTCGAGGCGATGGAAACCGTTGCCGTGCGCGCCCAGACGTCCGGGCAGGTCCTGGAAGTCGGCTTCCAGGAAGGGAAGCCGGTGAAGAAGGGGCAAATGCTCTTCAAGCTGGATCCCGCTCCGCTGCAGGCCTCCTTGAAGCAGGCCGAGGCGACGCTCGCGCGGGATCGGGCGCAACTGGCGCAGGCCAAGGCCGATGCGCGGCGTTATCAGGAACTGCTGGAGCAGGGCTTCGTCTCGCGCCAGCAGGCCGAGCAGATGACGTCGAGCGTGGCGGCCCTGGAGGCGACGGTTCAGGCGGATCAGGCCGTGGTGGAGAACGCCCGTGTGCAGCTTTCCTACACGACGATCGTCTCTCCGATCGATGGCGTGGCGGGCGATCGCCAGGTCGACGTTGGCAACCTCGTCAATGCGGGCGGCACCACGCCCTTGCTCGTGATCAACCGCGTTTCCCCGGTCTTCGTTTCCTTCACCATCCCCCAGAACCAGATCGACCGCGTGCGCCGCTACCAGGCGGAGGCCCCGATCGTCGTGAAGGCGACCCCGCGCGGCGGCCAGCCGGTCACGGGCAAGGTGGTCTTCCTGGACAACGCGGTCGACGTCACCACCGGCACGCTGCGCCTCAAGGCGGAGTTCCCGAACGCGTCGGGCGCCCTCGTTCCCGGTCAGTTCGCGGACGTCGAGATGACCCTCACCACCGAGCAAAACCGGGTCATTGCGCCGGCCCAGGCGGTGCAGCCCAGCCAGACGGGGCATTATGCCTTCGTCGTCAACTCCGACCTCTCGGTTTCGCAGCGTGACGTGAAGCTCAATCGGATCCAGGGAGACCTCGCGGTGGTCGAGGCGGGCCTGAACCCAGGCGAGCGCGTGGTCATCGATGGCACCTTGCAGCTCCAGGAAGGCGCCAAGGTCGAGATTCGTGACGGAATCGAGCTTCCGGCGAAACCCGAAGGCAAGCCTCAGGGGCAGCCCCAGGGTGAGAGGAGCGGTCGATGAACATCTCAGAGCCCTTCATCAGGAGGCCGGTCGCAACGGCCCTGATGACGATCGCGCTGGTGCTCTTCGGGGTCTTCGGGTACTTCCAGCTGCCGGTCAACAACCTGCCCAGCGTGGATTACCCGACCATCCAGGTCACGGCGACCTTGGCGGGCGCCAACCCCGACACCATGGCCTCGTCGGTGGCCTCACCGCTGGAGCGTCAGTTCATGACGATCCAGGGGCTGGACTCGATGACCTCGTCGAGCTCGCAGGGCCAGACCCGCATCACGCTCCAGTTCAAGCTGGATCGCGACATCGACGCGGCGGCTCAGGACGTTCAATCGGCCCTCACGGCGGCGAGCCGTCGTTTGCCCACGGCGATGACGACTCCTCCCTCCTTCCGAAAGGTCAACCCGGCAGACGCGCCGATCCTGATGCTGGCGCTGTCTTCCGACACGCTTCCGCTTTCTGACGTCAACGAGTACGCGGAGACGTTGCTGGCGCAGCAGGTCTCGACGGTCTCGGGGGTCAGTCAGGTCAACGTCTGGGGACAGGCGAAGTACGCCGTCCGGGCGCAGCTGGATCCGGCGGCCATGGCGGCCCGGGGCATCGGCATCGACGAGGTGGAATCGGCCATGCGTCGGGGCAACTCGAACCAGCCGACCGGTACCTTGAACGGGAAGTACCATGCGTATGACGTCCAGACCCAAGGTCAGCTGGAAAATGCCGAGGCTTATCGTCAACTGGTCGTCGCCTATCGGAACGGGGCTCCCGTCCGTCTGAACGAGCTGGGTTTGGTCAAGGACTCGGTCGAGAACGAGCGCAGCGCGGCCTGGTACAACGGCAAGCGCGGCATGATCCTGGCCGTCATGCGTCAGCCCGGCTCCAACACGATTCAGGTCGTGGACGGTGTGCGCGCCAAGCTCCCCGAGCTTCAGCGCGCGATTCCCGCCTCGGTCAACCTCGACATCCTCTATGATCGCAGCACGTCGATTCGCGAGTCGGTCGACGAGGTCCAGTTCACGCTGGTGCTGACGATCGGGCTCGTCATCATGGTCATCTTCCTCTTCCTGAGGAACCTCTCGGCGACCCTGATTCCCAGCTTGGCGCTTCCCGTGTCGATTCTGGCGACCTTCGGCGTGATGTCGTTCATGGGCTTCAGTCTGAACAACCTCTCGCTGATGGCGCTGACCCTGGCCACGGGCCTGGTGGTCGACGACGCGATCGTCATGCTCGAGAACATCGTCCGTCACCTGGAGCAAGGCAAGAGCCGCCTTGAGGCGGCCCTGGAGGGCTCTCGCGAGATCGTCTTCACGATCGTCGCGATGACGATTTCGCTGGCGGCGGTCTTCATCCCCGTGCTCTTCATGGGCGGGATCGTGGGCCGGCTCTTCAACGAGTTCGCCATCACGGTCGCGGTGGCCATTCTGGTCTCGTGCGTGGTTTCGCTGACCTTGACGCCGATGATGGGCGCGCGCTTCCTGCGCCATGAAACCCGCAAGGGCTGGTTCTTCACGGTGACGGAGGCGTTCTTCGAGCGCATGCTGGACTTCTACGCCCGCACGTTGCGGATGGTCATGAAGTTCCGCCGCGTGGCCCTCACCGTCTTCGTGGGCTTGATCATGCTGACGGGCTGGCTCTTCGTGGCCATTCCCAAGGGCTTCCTGCCGACCGAGGACGCGGGTCAGATCATGATCATGACCCAGGCCCAGCAGGGCGTCTCGTTCGACGACATGGTGCGCCACCAGCAAGTGGCGGCCGGAATCGTGGCCGCCAACCCGAACGTTCACGGCTTCATGTCGTCGGTCACCGCGGGCGGCGGCTTCCGGGGCGGCGGGACTTCGGGCACGATGTTCGTCTCGCTCAAGCCCTTCGCCGAGCGCGAGGGGATCGAGAAGGTCGCCAACCAGCTGCGGGGCCCGCTCTCGCAGATTCCGGGCATTCGTGCCTTCGTGAGCATCCCGCCGGCCATCCGGATCGGCGGCATGTCGACCCGCGCGACCTACCAGGTGACCCTGCAGGGAACCAACCACGCCAACGTCGTCGACGCGGCGGGTATCCTGGAAGCCCGGATGAAGGAGATTCCCCAGTTGACGGGAGTGAACTCGGATCTGGAGAACCGTGCGCCTCAGGTGCAGGTCTCGATCGACCGCGACGCGGCGGCCGCGGCAGGCGTCAGCGCGGAGTCGATTCTCTCGACGCTGGGCTCGGCCTTCGGGTCGCGCCAGGTCTCGCAGATCTACACCCCCAGTAACGACTACCAGGTGATCCTGGAGGTCCTTCCCGAGTACCAGGGCTCGCCGGAGAGCATCCAGCAGCTCTACGTCCGCTCCTCGTCGGGCAAGCTCGTGCCGCTCTCGGCGGTGACGACCCAGAAGACGGGCGTGGGACCGGTGACGGTCAACCACGTCGGCCAACTGCCTTCGGTGACGCTGTCGTTCGACGCGGCCCCCGGCGTGCCCCTCGACGTGGCCACCCGCCTGGTGGCGGGTGCCGCCGACGAGGTGCTTCCCGAGGGCGTCTCGTACGTCTTCCAGGGTTCGGCACAGGAGTTCCAGGAGTCGATGGCCAGCATGGGCTGGCTGCTCTTGGCGGCGGTCCTGGTCATCTACATCATCCTGGGCATGCTCTATGAGAGCTTCATCCACCCGATCACGGTTCTCGCCGGCTTGCCTTCGGCGGCCATGGGCGCCCTGCTGGTGCTGATGGTCTTCGGCAAGAGCCTGGATATCTACGGCTTCGTCGGCTTGATGATGCTGATCGGCATCGTCAAGAAGAACGCCATCATGATGATCGACTTCGCGATCGAGGAAGGCCGGAAGGGCAAGCCCGCCGCGCAGGCGATCTTCGACGCGAGCCTCGTCCGCTTCCGTCCCATCATGATGACGACGGCGGCAGCCATCATGGGCGCCGTTCCCCTGGCCATCGGCCACGGGGCCGGTGGGGAAGCCCGCCAATCCCTCGGTCTCGCGGTGGTCGGCGGCCTGATGATCTCGCAGGTCATCACGCTCTACATCACCCCGGTGGTCTACGTCTTCTTCGACCGGTTCAACCGGAAGCCGGAGATGCCACTGGAAGTGGCCGAGCGCTTGCCCGAGCCCGCCGCGAGCTAACCCGCGATCCATCAAAGAGACACCCCCTGAGCCAACGCTCAGGGGGTGTCTCTTTGTGTGCTTCAGCCGCGCTGGCGCTCGGAAATCGGAGCTTCCGGGGCCATGGTGATGGACATGGAGGGGAACTCCACCATGTGGCCCGCCTTGGCGGTCTTGAAGTTCGACGCGAGCGTCTCGCGCTGCTGATCGCTCAGGACCTGCTCCATCACGGGAAAGATCTCGTTATGCTCCGTGGCGACGTGTTCGAGGACCCGATCGCGCAGCTGGAGCATGCGCTTCGGCAGCGTCTCGGGGTTGGCGTCCGAGACGATCGCCCGAATCTGGTCCTTGATGTCGGCTTGCTCCAGGATGGCCCCGTCGATGAGCGACGCATCGGGCGCCATGTCGCGAAGCTTGCCGTAGACGGCGTCTTCCTCGGCTTTTTCGTGGACCATGAGCTGTTGCAGAAGCTCCTCGGCGACCGGATGCCTGGCGCTCGCTTCGCTCATCGCATCGAACTTCTCGAAAAGCTTGATGACCTGCTCGTGCTCATCTCGCAAGACCTGGATGATATCCATCGCCTTCCTCCTTTTGCCTCGACTTCCACGCGGCACCACCGTAGCACTCCCTCGCGCCGCCTCAAACAACCTTCCGGGTTCGTCGACGGTTTGACGTCGCGCTCAGCCAACCCTATCGGGTCAGTACCTTCGCTATATTGATTTTCTGTCATGGTGCATCCATCGATAAATGTTACGCGTTGATAGGGTTCTTCTGGGTAAATGTTGCTAGGGTGATAGCAGGGGCTTGTTGCCAGGTGGAGGGCAGATTAACAGGGAATCGACCGTCACCATGGTCCAAGATCCGAAGAGAGGGTCTTTCCCAAGGGACGCTTGGGGTATAGTTGAAGGAAGCGCGCAACTGCGTGAACGTCTCCCAGGAGCTCGCCACCTAGAAAAGAGACCTGCCCATGAGGACTTCCGGAATCCCCACGCGACTTGCCGTCGTTCCCCTGGCTCTTTCCCTGATGCTTTCTGCCTGTGCCCCCCCGCCGCAGAGCGTCGGAACGCAAGACCAGACTCCCAGCGGCTCGACCCCGAGCCCCACGGTCTCAATGCTTCTCGGCAAGGCCTTCCTGGAGGAGCCGATCACGGAAGCCACGCTCAGAATCTACGATGTCTCAGGGCAACTCCTGCATGAAGCCGCGAAGGCCACGGACAAGCAAGGCTACTTTGCGATTCCGGCGCCCAGCTCACTTCCCAAGGACTTTCGCGTGGAGATTGTGGGAGGGACGCGTGGCGGGGCCGCCTCCGACCTAACGCTCAAGGCCGACGTCCGGAACTTCAACCCCATCGTCGATCGCCTTTACGTCAACGCGGCGACCACCCTCGTCGCCGCCAAGCTCGACCTGACTCCCTCGGCCTCGCTTGCCGAGACCCAGGCGGCCGTCGCCAGGTTCCTCAAGCTCCCCGAGGGGTTCTCGCTCGGCGTCGGCCTCGATAACGCCAAACTCAAGACCTTCGACCACGGAACGTTCATGACCGTGGCCGGCGGCAAGGGCGGCTTCTCCGCCCTAATCGCCAGCATGGCGCCCCAGATCACGGGGAACGCCATCACCGACGAGGACTTCTCGGTCTTCCGCCTGGAATCCGGCGCGGCGATCGCCAAGGCCATCGGCATGGAGCTCGGAAAGGGGGCGCTCGGCAAAGTCGGCGGCTCCATGATGGGCTGGGCGCTCGGCTCCCTCTTCGGCAGCGATGATGGCAGCGGCGCCCGCCATGACGAGATCCTCAACGAGTTCAACGACGTCAAAAACAAGTTGAACCAGCTTAGCGACCAGATGGTCGAGCTGCAGGGCGAGATCAACGCGGTCAAGGCCGCGATCGCCGCGCTTGGCGTCGAGATGGAGAAGCAGTTCGGTCTCACCGCTTACAACACCAAGGTGGACGCGCTCCTCGGCTCCATCGGAACGATCGACGCCCTCTTCGACTCCTACATGGACGAGATCATGCGGATGGATGGTAGCGAAGCGGGTAAGGCCCGCGTCGACGCCCTTGCCAATGACATTCGCTCGCGGGTGCCTACGGCCCTCGCCACCATTCACCTCGCGCTGATGGGAACCGGCGGCGGGGACGGCGCGATCTCCCAGTGGCACCGGGTGGTCAGCAACAACAACCGCACGGGCCAGAACGGCAACCACTACCCCTATCTCGTCAACGGCTCCTTCGTCAATCAACTCAACGATCAGCTCGAGTACTTCGAGGGGGTTCAACTCCGGGGCATCACCCTCCTGGTGGAGGCGCGCAACTTCCGCAACGACAGCGCCGGCGCCAAGATCGACTATGATCGCTACATGGCGAACCTCGAGGCTCAGAAGCAGGCAATCTACAGCCCGCGCCTCAGCGGCAACGTGCTCCTCAGCCCCTTCACCGGCGTGATGTGGGCCAAGACGCCGTACTCCAATGGCAGCGGCGTCGTGCCCTACCTGGTCGAGAACGGGAAATTACCGCTCGAGGCCTTCTACGGGGTCCATGCGCTGAGGACCGACGGCTACTCGGATTGGCGGATCCCGACGGACCTCGAACTCTTCTACCTTGGAGCCAATGATCCCGCGCGCCGCTTTGCTGACCTTACCGCCTCGGGCTTCGACCTGGGCTCGCTCGCCAATGACGGCTTCACCCACCTGCTTGCCACGTCGAATTTCAACAACGGGCTTAGCGTCGGGATGACGAGCGTCGGCAAGCTCGTCTTCTTCGACACGGGGGTGACCAGCAAGACGGCGATCCTACCCGCCAGGACCTTCAAGAAGGACCCCCTCGCCACCCTCTGATCGCCTCAAGGCCCTCGCACAACGCGTGCGAGGGCCTTCCTTCACACCCCACATGGCGCCTCTCGCGAGAATGGGGTCACGGCGCAGTTGGAAGCGACCATGGCGGGATTTTTGCGGGAAACCCGCGTGGAAGGCCGATTGAGGTGAGCAATAGGGGCTTGGAAGCGGGGAAAGGGGGGCGATCTCGCAACAACAGGCAAGAAAGCGAATATAATGGTCCCGATCGGATGATCGGTTCTTTATACTGACCGAAACCCCACCTGATTGGTTGATAATGGCAGTATTGCTCTAGAGGCCTGAAAAGGCGCGTCCCAGGACGCTATTGTTAGGGAGGGACCTATGAGAATCGGCATTCCCGCCGAGACCTGGCCCGGGGAGACCCGTGTCGCCGCCACCCCCGAAACCATCAAAAAGCTCGTCGCGGCGAAGCATCAGGTCGTCGTTCAAGCCGGCGCCGGTCTTGGCGCCAGCATTCCCGATGAAGCCTATGCGGCTGCCGGAGCGGAAGTCGCCCCGGCAGCCGAAGCCTTTGGGGCCGAGCTGGTCTTGAAGGTCCGCGCGCCGCTTCCCGAGGAACGGGCGATGATGCCGTCGGGCACGCGCTTGGTCGGCATGCTCAATCCCTTCGACGCGGCGAACCTGGAGGCGATGGCGGCCCATGGTTTGACGGCCTTCGCCCTGGAGGCGGTGCCTCGGATCACGCGCGCGCAGTCGATGGACGTCCTGTCCTCGCAGGCCAACATCGCGGGTTACAAGGCGGTCATGCTGGCCGCCAACACCTACCAGCGCTTCATGCCGATGCTGATGACGGCCGCGGGCACGGTCAAGGCCGCCCGCGTCCTGGTGCTCGGAGCCGGCGTCGCGGGCCTGCAGGCGATCGCCACCGCCAAGCGCCTCGGCGCCGTCATCGAGGCCTCTGACGTCCGTCCTGCCGTCAAGGAGCAGGTCGAGTCACTTGGCGCGAAGTTCCTCGACGTGCCCTACCTGACCGACGAGGAGCGCGAGATCGCGCAAGGCGTCGGCGGCTACGCCCGCCCGATGCCCGCCGACTGGATGCGCCGCCAGGCCGAGTTGGTCCACGAGCGCGCCAAGCAAGCGGACATCGTCATCACCACGGCCCTCATCCCCGGCCGAAAGGCCCCCGTGCTCCTTCACGAGGAGACGGTCAAGCAGATGAAGCCGGGCTCGGTCGTCGTCGACCTCGCCGTCGAACAAGGCGGCAACTGCCCGCTCTCGGAGGCCGGAACGACCGTCGTCAAGCACGGCGTGACCCTGATCGGCGAAACCAACCTCCCGGCCATGGTGGCCGCGGACGCCTCGGCTCTTTACGCCCGAAACGTGCTCGACTTCCTGAAGCTGCTCTTCGACAAGGACGGCCAGTACGTGCTCGACCGGACGGATGAGATCATCGCCGCCTCGCTGATCTGTGCCGACGGCGAGGTGCTTCGAAAGAGCGCCGCACCGCCCAACGCCGGAACGCCAAACGCCCAAACGGCCACGACATAAGCAAAGGAGAGTCGAGGCGATGGAAATCGACCACACGATCATCAACCTGATCATCTTCGTCCTGGCCATCTACGTGGGCTACCACGTGGTCTGGCGCGTGACGCCCGCCCTTCACACCCCCCTGATGGCCGTCACCAACGCGATTTCAGCCATCATCATCGTCGGCGCCCTCTTGGCCGCCGGACAAACCACCGGAGTCGTCGGCATGTCGATGGGGACGCTCGCCGTCGCCCTGGCCGCCGTCAACGTCTTCGGCGGCTTCATGGTGACCCAGCGGATGCTGGAGATGTTCAAGAAGAAGGAAACCAAGGCCGGCAAGACCGAGAGCCGGGGAGGCCAGGCATGAGCATGAATCTCGTCGCGCTACTTTACCTGGTGGCGTCGGTTTGTTTCATCGAGGCCCTCAAGGGCCTCTCGCACCCGAGTTCCGCCCGCAAGGGCAACGCGTTCGGCATGGCCGGCATGGCGATCGCCGTCGTCACCACCCTGGCCTTGATCGTCAGTCACGGCGCCACGCTCAACCTCGGGACGGGCCTCGGGCTGATCGCCGCGGGCCTCGTGGTCGGCGGCGGCATCGGGGCGCTCCTCGCCAAGCGGGTCGAGATGACCAAGATGCCAGAGCTGGTCGCCGCCATGCACTCGCTGATCGGCTTGGCTGCCGTCTGCATCGCGATCGCCATCGTCTCGGAACCCTCGGCCTTCGGCATCGCCGCGGCGGACGGCTCGATTCCCACGGGCAACCGGATCGAGCTCTTCATCGGCACCTTCGTCGGCGCCATCACCTTCTCGGGCTCGGTCATCGCCTTCGGCAAGCTCTCGGGCAAGTACAAGTTCCGGCTCTTCCAGGGAAGCCCCATCACCTTCAAGGGTCAGCACATGCTCAACCTCGTGCTGGGCCTGGTCATGATCGGTTTCGGCGTGGCCTTCGCGCTCACGCAGCAATGGGTGCCGTTTTTGGTGATGCTGGCGATCGCCTTCATCCTCGGCGTCCTCTTGATCATCCCCATCGGCGGCGCCGACATGCCCGTCGTCGTCTCGATGCTCAACTCCTACTCGGGGTGGGCCGCCGCGGGCATCGGCTTCTCGCTCAACAACGCGATGCTGATCATCGCGGGCTCGCTGGTCGGCTCGTCGGGCGCGATTCTCTCGTACATCATGTGCAAGGCCATGAACCGCTCGTTCTTCAGCGTCATCCTGGGCGGCTTCGGAGGCGAGGCCGACGCGGGCGCAAGCGCCGGCGCGCAGGTCCAGCGCCCCGTGAAGTCGGGCTCGCCCGACGACGCGGCCTTCATCATGGGCAATGCCGAATCCGTCATCATCGTCCCCGGCTACGGCTTGGCGGTGGCACGGGCTCAGCACGCGCTCAAGGAGCTGGTGGCGACGCTCACCGAGAAGGGCGTCACCGTAAAGTACGCCATTCACCCGGTCGCGGGCCGCATGCCCGGACACATGAACGTGCTCCTCGCTGAGGCCGAGGTGCCCTACGATCAGGTCTTCGAGATGGAAGACATCAACTCCGAGTTCGGCCAGGCGGACGTGGTCCTGGTCGTGGGGGCCAACGACGTCGTGAACCCGGCCGCCAAGACCGATCCCAAGTCGCCCATCGCGGGCATGCCGATCCTCGAGGCCTACAAGGCCAAGACGGTCATCGTCAACAAGCGCTCGATGGCGTCCGGCTACGCGGGCCTGGACAACGAGCTCTTCTACATGGACAAGACCATGATGGTCTTCGGCGACGCCAAGAAGGTCATCGAGGACCTGGTCAAAGCAGCCGAGTAAGACGACCTGACGCGAGCGGCCCCCGGAGAATTCCGGGGGCCGTTCGCATCAGCGTTTAGACCCGTCGTTCTCGTCGACGAGATCGGGCTCGTCCTCGGGCCTCAGGACGGATGCCGGGAAGCCTTCGGCGGCGAGCTCCTCGCCCGCTTTTTGCAGGGGCGGGAGGCTCGTCTTGCGGAGGGGCTGCTCCTTGAGGAAGACCACGATGACGACCGCGAGGGCCGCGATGGCGACGCCGTAGAGGAAGACGTGATGAAGGCCGTGGCTGAGCACCTGCTGGAGCACAGCGCGCAGGGCCTCGGGCATGGTGCCGGAAGTCTCGGGGGCCATCAGGGCCTGCGGATTGGGCATGGCCTCGGCGGAGGTCGTCGGAAAGGCGGTCCGCAGCTCCTGGGCCATGTGATGCGAGAGCACGGCGCCCAGGCCGGCGACGCCGAGCGTGCCGCCCATCGAGCGGAAGAATTGGACCAGGGAGGTCACCGAGCCGATATGCTGGCGCGGAACGGAGTTCTGGACGGCCAGGACGAAGATCGGCATGGTGATGCCCAGTCCGAAGCCGACCACGATCATGTTGAGGACGGCTTGCATGTTGCCGGTCTCGGCGGTCATACGGGTGAGCAGGAACTCGCCGATGACCAGGATCACGAGGCCGATGAGGCCCAGCCAGCGGTAGCGTCCGGTCCGGGAGGCGAGGTTGCCGCTAAGCGTGCTCCCGGCGACGTTGCTGAGCATCAGGGGCGTCAGGACGAGGCCGGCGGCGGTCGCGCTGGTGCCGATGACCCCCTGGACGAAGAGCGGGATGAACATGGTGTTCCCGAACATGATCATGCCGGTCAAGAGCGAGGCAGCGACGCAAACGGTGAAGACGGGGTTCTTGAAGAGGTCCAAAGGCAGGATCGGTTCCTTTGCCCGGCGTTCGACCCAGAGGAAGGCCGCACCCAGCACGAGGCCGGTGGCGCCCAAGAGGATGCTGGGAGGCGAGACCCAGGGGAACTGGCTGCCGCCGAGGCTCGTGAGCAAGAGGATGGCGGAGGTGGCGCCGACCAAGAGCGCGGCGCCCGTGTAGTCGATGTTGACGCGGTCCTGGCGAGGCGTGGGGCGCGGCAGGGTGCTTCGTGAGAGGGCCAGGGCCAAGAGGCCGACGGGGACGTTGACGAGGAATGCCCAGCGCCAGGAGGTATGGTCGGTGATCCAGCCGCCGACCAAGGGACCGATGAAGCTGGCGATGCCGAAGGCCGCCCCGATGATGCCCTGAGACTTGCCGCGTTCATGCGGGGGGTAGATATCGGCGACGACGGCGAACGAGACGGGCATCATGGCGCTCGCTCCCAGCCCCTGGATGGCGCGGAAGAGGATCAGCTGGGTCATGTCCTGGGCCAACCCGGAGAGCAGGGCTCCCAGGGTGAAGAGGCTGATGCCCATGAGGATCAGCGGGCGTCGGCCGAACTGGTCCGAGAGCTTGCCGAAGACCGGGACGAAGACGGTGGCCGAGAGCATATAGGCCGAGAAGACCCAGGAGTACCAGTCCATGCCTCCCAGGGAGGCGACGATGCGGGGCATGGCCGTGCTGACCATGGTCTGGTTGAGCGAGGCGAGCACCAGGCTGAGGAGCACGCCGGCCATGATCATGCGCCTACTGGGAGTCATGGGCCATCTCCGCGTTGATCAGGGCGTTCAAGCCGAGCGTCAGGCCGCGCCGGGCCTCGTCGTCGAGGCCGGAGAGCCAGCGCTGGACTTCCTGGTTCCAGTCTTCCTCGACCTCCCCCATGACCGTCCGGCCGTGGGGGGTGAGGCAGAGGTGGATGACCCGGCGATCCGAGGCGTCGGGCTTGCGGGCCATGAGGTCGGCTTCCTCGAGGCGATCGACCAGGCCGGTCAGGGCTCCTCGGGTGACGCCGAGGCGCGCGGTCAGGTCGGACATGGTCATCGTGCCGTGGCGGTAAAGGCGGAAGAGGGCGATGAGCTGGGGGAAGGTCATGGAATGGCGCTCGGCGATCGCCTGGAGGCGCTGCTTCGTGAGGCGAAACAGCAAGAGAAACTGATGATCGATCGGGATGGGCATGGAACCTCGCAAATAGTTGAGTATCTAAACTATCATGATCGTGAAGGGCCATGCAAGCCAGCGAGCGGATGTAACGCGAATGCAATCGTCACAGTAGTCTTGCAGCAAGGGTTTGCGCTATAATCGCCAAGCCCCCTCTCCCTGCTCGCCTGGATCTGCGGGCGGGTCTCCGAATAGGAAGCGTCGATTGAAAAACGTCTTGGCCATGGTCGGGCTGGCTGCAATCTTCTTCTTTGGGGCGCCTGCCCATGCACGTCCGGCCTTCGACGCCTTGACCGCCGAGGAGACCGCTCGGGTCGAGCGCGGGGATATCGTGGTGAACGTCGAGAATTCCGGGGGGGCCGTCAAGCACTTCCGGGTGGTCGGCATGGTGAACGCCTCGGCCCAGCGCGCCTATGACGCCTTTACCAACTTCGCGAAGTACGACGAGATCTTCCACGTCAAGGACTCGCGCATTCTCAAGACCGACGGCAACGTCCTGCATGTGCGGGCCACCATCTCGGTGCCGTGGCCGATCGGCGACCGCTGGGTGATCAACGAGACCCGGCTCGAGCCCGAGGCGCTTTCGTTCAGCTTCAACCGCATCGATGGGTCGATCGTCTCGTATTCCGGCTACGTGCGGGCCGTTCCCAAGGGGCCGGAACGCTGCCATATCTACTACGTGGCCAAGGCGGATCCGGGAATTCCCTTCCTTCCTGCCTGGCTGCTCAACCAGTTCCAGGCCAGCATGCTCCCCGATACCATCACGCACGTGAGGGCCTACCTCAAGCGCTAGGCCCGTCTTGCCGCCGCGAGGGCAAGGCCTTATCGGAAGCTTATTCCAGCCTTAAGAATCCTCCCGGCGAACCGAGCTATAACTCCAGAAAGACTCGTTAACGCCTCGTTGACACGAGGGCGGATGCCACCGGGAGGATTGCGTGAGGAATCGCGAAACCAAGAGCATTCATCAGCTGCTTGCAAAGGCCGCCCTGGCCATGGGCACTTTGAGCCTGCTGGCGGGCTGCGCGATCCCGGGAGTGCCGGGAGGCATGGCTCCCAATGCGGCCGGCAGTTTCGGCTTGCTCAGCGAGAGCCCGGTTCCGTTCATCGATCCGGTTCCCGTCAAGACGCCACGCTTTGCCGCCAAGATCATCGCGCATCGCGGCTACTCGTCGCGCTACCCCGAGAACACCGTGAGCGCCATTCGCGCGGCGGTGGAAGCGGGTTCCGACATGGTCGAGATCGACGTCCAGCTGACCAAGGACAACGAGATCGTGGTCATCCACGACAAATCGGTTTACCGCACGACCAACGGCTCCGGCCTCGTCAAGGACCTGACCCTCGCGCAGATTCGCGAGCTGGATGCGGGCTCCAAGTTCGATCCCAAGTTTGCCGGCGAGCGCGTCCCGACTCTCGAAGAGGCCCTCGACGCCGTACACGGCAAGGCGATGCTCAACATCGAGGTCAAGGCGACGGATTCGGAGGGCGCGCGCAGGCACATGGCCCAGCAGATCGCCGCCCTCGTCGCGCGAAAGAATTACTCGGCTCACGTGCAGGTGATGGCCTTCGACGCGGACTTCATGCGCGTGATGCGGCAGACGTCGCCTGACATCAGCATGGCCTTGCTCGCCATCAACAATACCTTCGGCTCGAAGACGCGCCAGGCGGTCAACCTCAAGCTCGACGGCATCAACTTGCTCCATAACACGGTGAGCGCCGACGAGGTCAAGAGCATCCACAAGGCCGGCCTCAAGACCAACGTCTACACCGTGAACCGCTCGAACACGATGCTCAAGGCCCTGCGCAAGGGCGTGGACGGCCTGATCACCGATTACCCCGAGGTCGCCGCGGCGGCGATGCACGTCTACTTCAACGGCGGCGTCATGCCGGACGCCTTGCTCGACGGGCCCGATTCCGAGGAGTCCTAGCCCCGGCGTCACGTTCTCGTGATTTACAGACAAAGGCCCGGAGTCACCGAGGTGACTCCGGGCCTTTGTTTTTTTGTTGCGTTGGTGACTAGGTCGTCGTGACCGACCAGCGGCGACCGCGGTCGTCCGAGTAGTCCTTGAGCGCCGAGACGACCTTGCCGGCCACGTCGCTTCGCACGTCGATCAGCGAGTAGCGCGTGAAGAGCGAGATGGCTCCGATGGCTTCACCCTTGATCTTGGCGCGGTCGCAGATGATCCGGACCAGGTAACCCGGCTGCATGCGATCGGCCTTGCCCAGGCTGACGCGCAGGCGGGTCATGCCAGCTTCGCGGTCGCGGGCGGGACGCTCGCGATCCTCGCGCTTGGGCTTGTCGCGGAGCGGACGCTCGGGGCGCTCGTTACCGCGCTTGGGCTTGGGCACTTCGACCTCGTAGCCGGCGGCCAGGCGTCCCGTCGTGGTCTGGACGTCCTGAAGGAGGGCGGCGACCAGGGCCGTGGGATCCAGGTTCTCCAGCAGCTCGGCGGCGAACGCCCGGAAGTCGTCGAACTCGTTGGCATCGATCCGGTTGACCAGGTCTCCGAAGAACTTCTCGCGAACCTTCTTCTGGACGGCCTCACCCTGGGGGATGGGGCGGGTCTCGGCGGAGAGCTTGGCTTCCGCGATGATGTTGCGGATCTTGGCGCGGTCGAAGGGCGTGATCAGGTTGAGCACGAGACCGGATTGACCGGCGCGTCCCGTGCGTCCCGAGCGGTGGATGTAGGTCTCGACGCTGCGGGGGATGTCGTAGTTGACGACGTGCGTGATGCCCCGGACGTCGATGCCGCGGGCGGCCACGTCAGTGGCGACGAGGATCGTGATCTGGCGCTTGCGGAAGGCTTCGAGTGTTTCCGAACGGAGGGCCTGGGGCAGGTTGCCGTTCAGGTAGCCGACCTTGAAACCCTCGTCCGACAGACGCTTGGAGAGCTCTTCGGTCTCGGCCTTGGTGTGGCAGAAGAGAATCGCCAGCTCCGGCTGCTCGGTATTCAAGAGGTTCACGAGCGCCTCGTACTTCGAGGTCTTGGCGACCTCGTAGAGGGCATGCGTGAGGGTGGTGGAGGCTTCCATGCCGGTGGTCAGGCCGAGCCGCTCGGGCTCGCGCATGTAGCCGCGGGCAATCCGCTCGATGCCGTCCGAAAGGGTGGCCGAGAAGAGCAGGGTCTGACGCTCCTGGGGCAGGGCGCCCAGCAGCTTCTCGAGGTCTTCCTGGAAGCCCATGTCGAGGATCTCGTCGGCTTCGTCGAGGATGACCGTCTGGCAGGTCGAGAGGTTGAGCGTGCCGCGGGTGAGGTGGTCGTTGAGGCGTCCGGGGGTGCCCACAATGACGTGAGCGCCCTGGCGGAGGGCCTTGAGCTGCTCGCCGTAGGCGACGCCGCCGGTCAAGGTGGCGACGCGGACGCCCAGAGGGCGGCCGACGCGGGCGAAGACGGCGCCCACCTGGGTGGCGAGCTCGCGGGTGGGAGCGATCGCCAGGATCTGGACTCCCTTGGCCTCGGTGTCGAAGCGCTGCAGCGAGGGCAGGACGAAGGCCAGGGTCTTGCCGGTGCCCGTGCGGGACTGGACCATGAGGTCGCGTCCGGTGAGGACGCGCGGCAAGGATTGCTTCTGGACGTCGGTGGGGGTCGTCATCCCCATCTTGTCGAGGACCTCCTTGAGCTCCGGACGGAGGTCAAGGTCGGCAAACGTGGTGAGAGTGGTCATGGCTTAGCGCCTTCCTTGGGGGCTCTGGCCCCGGTTCCGCGATTGGCGGGCATCGCCGCGCTGGGGTTCGGCCTGCGGGCCTTCTCCGCGCGTGGCTTCCTTTCGTTTGCCCTCGGGGCGCTGCCCCTCGGAGCGGTGTCCCTCGGAGCGAGCGCCCTGGGACCGTGCGCCATGGGGCCGCGAGGCCGGAGCCTGAGGCCGCTGAATGGCTTGTTTGAAGCGATCGCTGCTGCGCGAGGCCACCTCGATGATCGCGTGATCGGGGTGGAGCGTGATCTCCCGGAAAGCCGCCGGCGCGAGGCCGGTCCGCTGCATGAGCCAATGGCGCAAGCCGTCTTCCGACGGGTCCTTGAGCTTGGGCAGGCTGAGCTTGAACTTCTTCCAGTCCTCGCTCGGCTGCTGCCGCGTCTGCGCCTGGCCGCGGTTCGCCTGGCCACGGGGGGCCTGCCCACGGTTTGCCTGGCCGCGGGGAGCGCGGGGAGCGTCGTCGTCGGGCTCGGAAGATTCGTCGAGCTCGGGAAGCTCGATGCGGATCTCCTGGGCGGGAACCCGCTTCAAGATGGCCTTGAAGGCATCGGCGTCGTCAGGGGTGACGAGGCAGATGGTCTTGCCTTCCTTGCCGGCGCGGCCGGTCCGGCCCGAGCGGTGGATGTAGGCCTCGACCACGTTGGGCACGGCGTAGTGGAAGACGTGGGTCAGGCCCTCGATGTCGATGCCGCGGGCGGCCACGTCGGTGGCGATCAGGTAGGTGATCTCGCCGCTGCGGAAGCGATCCATCATGCGGTTGCGGGCATTCTGGGACATGTTGCCGTTCAGGAAGCCGAACTCCATGCCCATGATCCGCTCGAGCTTCTGGGCGAGGCGCTTGGTTTCATGCTTCATGCGGGTGAAGATGATGGCGCGCTCGGGGGATTCCGTGCGGATCAGGGTCGTCAGGGCGTCGAGCCGGCGTTCGGTCTTGACGCGGACGAAGTGGTGGCTGATCTCGCTGGGGGTGACCTCTTGCTGGACGAGGCCGACGACCTCGGGATCCTTGAGGTACTGGTGGGCGATCGCCTTGATGGCCTCGGGCATGGTCGCCGACAGGATCAGGGTCTGCTTGCGCGAGGTCAGCTTCCCCAAGAGGAATTCGATGTCGCGGCGGAAGCCCATGTCGAGCATCTCGTCGGCTTCGTCGAGCACCAGGAGGTGCGCGCGGCTCAGATCGAGGCTGCCACGGTTGATGAGGTCCTTCAAGCGGCCCGGGGTGCCGATGATGAGGTCGACGCCATCGGCAAGCGCCTTTTCCTGGGGGCCGAGGCCCACTCCGCCGTAAACGGCGAGGGTCCGCAGCGGGGAATTGCCGCTCACCGACACGAGCGCGTCCCGGACCTGGATCGCGAGCTCGCGGGTCGGGAGCACGACCAGCGCCTGGGGCTTCGACTTCGGCTTGAGCATCGACATGATCGGCAGGCCGAAGGCCAGGGTCTTACCAGAACCGGTCTTCGCCTGAAGGATGGCGTCACGGCCGGCAAGAACGATCGGGATGGCGTGCTCTTGGATGGGAGTCGGAGTCTTGAAGCCCAGGGCGGCGAGCCCCTGCTTCACGGCGGGGGAGAGATTGAATTGGTTGAACTCGGGTTGCAAAGGGATCCTTCCAAACGGAAGGGTCCACGCGAGTGAGAGGACTTGACGAGACCCCACCTTGACGTCGCATGTCGACGTCGAAGGCTCACAGACGGTGGGTTTCGTCAGAAACTCTTAGCGTAGACCCTACCTTAAACATGAAGTTGTGGACAGCTAGATGCCGCCTGGTGATCTATCGTATCAGCCGTCACGCGCGGAGTAAAGCAGCGTTACGGGCGATTTGAGCGGGCCGGCACGACGATGACCTCGAGGCCGCGGCGTCCCGAAGGCCGCAAAAAGCGGTAGAGCATGACGCCCAAGACGACGGCCACGGCCAACTTGAAGAGCACGGCCAAGAGAACGAAGACCGCCCCGAGCACGACCCCCAGCGCCATGAACGCGAGGATCGCGGCCGTCACGGCCGCGGCACCAGCCAAGAGCGGGTTGCGGCCGAGGCGCGAGAGCCGCGGCGTCCACCGGGCGCGCGCCGTGCCGACACGCACGGTCCGAGGCCGCCCGTAACGCTGCTTGGCGCGTTCGGCCAGGAGGCCGCCCAGAACGCGGGTCGCGGCGGCGATGCGGATCAACTTGCGGGGGTTCAATCGGGTGCTCATGGGGAAAACCTCCAGGTTGCCCGCCGGTGGCGGGAAGGGGACCCGCGGTCGCCTCTGAGGTCGTTCAAACAAAAAAGACCTCGCGAGAACAGGCCGCGGCCTGTCCATGCGCTAGGTCTTGCACTCGAGCGGGTGCTCTTCGCCGAAACCGGGTCCGTGGGACCGTAATGTCGGTGTCGGCACTGCATGCGGGATGCAGCGGCTACTCCCCAAAGCTTTGAACGCTTCCATTATCCCGGATTCGCCGCCAAAGTCAAGTTGCTTGACCGTTGCCGCCTCAGGTTCCGGCCTGAGCGGGAAGAAGCGCGGGCTGGGCCGGGAGGGTGAACCAGAAGACCGATCCCCGCCCGAGTTCGCTTTCCACGCCGATCGCCCCGCCGTGCGCCTCGACCAGGGCCTTGGCGATCGAAAGCCCCAGGCCAGTGCCCCCGTAGGAGCGGGTCGTGGACGGATCGACCTGATAGAACTTCTCGAAGAGCCGCGGCAACTGGCTCGCGTCGATGCCGATGCCCGTATCCGAAACTTCCACCCGGAGTTCGTCGCCATCCGCGCCTACCCGGATGGTCACCGCGCCTCCGGCGGCCGTGAACTTCAACGCATTTCCCACGAGGTTCAAGAGCACCTGCTCGATGCGCCGTTCGTCCAAGCGCACCTCCAGAGGGCCTTCGGGCAGGTCCAGGTTGAGCGTGACTCCCTTCGCCGTCGCCTGAGGCAAGAGGCTGCGGGAGACCTTGGCGATCGCCGCGCTCAGATCCGTTTCCTGGGGATCCAGCCTGAAGCCTCCCGCTTCGAGCCGCGCAAAATCGAGAAGGTCGTCCACCAGGCGTTGCAGGCGCTCGGCGCCCGTCTGGATCTCGCGAACGAACGCGTGCTGGTCGGGCGTGATCGGGCCCCCCATGCCGTCCTCCAGGAACTCCGCGTAGCCCATGATCGAGACCAGCGGCGTGCGCAGCTCATGCGAGGCCGCGTTGAGGAAATCCCCCTTGAGCCGGTCCAGCTCCTGCAGGTGCTCATTGGCTTGCGAAAGCTCGGCGTTTCGACGCGAGAGATGCTCGAAGAGCTGGGCGTTCTTGAGCCAGACCGCCAGCTGCTGCGCCATGGTCACCAGGAAGAGCTGCTCCGATTCCTCGTAGGGCCCCCCCGTTCGCCGCTTTCCGATGATGAGGCAGCCGATGGCCTCTCCGGAGACCACCAGCGCCAGGCAAAGGGCCCCCGGCAGCGTGGAGCTGCCTTCCGACGGGATGGAGATGGCATGCTTCAGCGTCACCGCGCGGTAGACCACCGGATGGTCGCAACTGAGCTCCTGGGGTAACGCGATCGCGCTTCCCCACTGTCTGACCAGTCGCAGGCCGGATTCCCCGTCCTTGAGGTAGGCCGAGAGGAAGATCGGATCCAGCAAACTGCTGACCCGGCGGGCAAAGCCATCCAGCAGGCGCTCGGGATCCCGCTCGTCTTGAGCTTCCTGGCCGAAGTCCGCGACGACCTTCTGGGCCTGGACCGGGGAGCGCGAGAAGATTCGCTCGATGGTCGCCTGGATGCGCTGGTACAAGGGCGCGAAGACCACGGTGATCGTCAGAATGACCAGCAGGTTGGAGGCCTGGGAATGGAGTCCGAGCCAGGCCCGGGCGGCTTCGAGCAGCAAGAAGTACAGGGCTCCCAGGGCGGCAGTTACGGCCGCGTACGTGAGCGTCTTCTTGACGGCCTGGGTGATGCCGAAGAGCTGGTGCCGTAGGACCGCGTAGGCGACCGTCAGCGGGAAGAGCAAGAAGCATCCGTAGGCCAAGGCGATCGTGCCGATGGAGAGGGCCGTCGTCTGCTGGGCGACCACGGGCAGGACGTAGACCAGAATGGCGGGAAGGTAGCCGGCCAACAGGCCTGCGAGGACGATCCGGGCCTGCATGCGCGAGCGGCTTTCCCGCGCGTGGAGCGAGGCCATGACCATGCGCGCGAAAAAGACGATGAAGCCCAGGGCGGTCCAGAGCCCCCAGATCGGCAAGAGGTTGGGGCTCCAGGCGAGCGCGTTCTGAGCCTCGACGTAGCTGATTCGCTGGTAGGTCGCCAGGTTGGCGGCCGCCAACAGGATGGCCGGCACGTAGGGCAGGAAGGGCAGCCAGGGATGGCGGCGCGCGGCGGGGAAGACCGACGGGAAGACCATGGCGAAGTGAAGCGCCGTGGCGCCGATGAACCAGCCCGCGGCCACGTAGAGCGGCGTGAACCAGTGGGCCATGGTGAAGTCCACGCCCAGGACCTGGTAGCCGATGCCCAGGGTGATCGTGAAGAGCAGGTGGGCTTGTGCCGCCGCATGACGCGGTCGGAGCCAGAAGGCCCAGGCACCGACGAGCAAGTGCAGCAAGCCGTTGAGCAAGGTCGGAAGGAACGCCCTCACGAAGTCCCAGCCGTCGAGGACCTGGGTCGCCACGGTGATTTCGAGCGGCTGATCCTTGCGCTGGAGGGTGTAGGTGATGGGAGTGCCGGGCGGCTCTTTCGCCACGAGGGCTTTGAGGTCGCCGCTTTCGTGCAAGGTGACGCCGTTCGCCGTGAGCAGGCGATCGTAGGAAGCAAGGCCGGCTTGCGGGCCGTTCCACGTCGCATCGTTCTGGGGGGATACGGAGAGGCTTTCCTCGAACCGGAAGCCCGCGAATGGGCGGCCGATTTCCCGAGCCACGCTGTACGTGACCATGATCCAGAGGACCATGGCCAGGACAGCCAGGAGTTTGAGGAAGGTCGTCCAGAGTGTGGAGTTGCGGGTCATCGCGTTGTGAACATCCTCATCATGCCGGCTGGGGCCTCAACGAGGTTGCGAGGGCTGACGAAAGCGGACCCGAAGCCGGAGCTTCGGGTCCAATCGACGGAGTTAGGACTTGACGGAGGCGGCTGGCTCCTTGAGCTGGCTCTTCTCCAGGGCCTGCGTCAGGTCGCTCATGAGGTCCTCGACGTTCTCGACGCCCACCGAGAGGCGGATCAGGCTGTCGGTGATGCCGAAGCGCTGCTGGACGTCGACGGGGATGTCGCTATGGGTCATGGTCGAGGGGTGCTCGACCAGGCTCTCGGTGCCGCCGAGGCTGACGGCGAGCTTGCAGAGCTTGACCGCGTTGAGGAACCGGAAGGCCTCGGCCTTGCCACCCTTGATCTCGAAGGAGACGATGGCTCCCGGCCCGGTGCACTGCGACTGGTAGATGGCGAACTGGCGCGAGTCGCGATCCAGCAGGGCCGGGTAGAAGACCCGTTCCACCAGCGGGTGGGCCTGCAGGGACTCGGCAACCCGCTGGGCGTTGGCGACTTGCGCCTCCATGCGGATCTTCAGGGTCTCCAGCGAGCGCAGCAAGAGCCAGCAGGTGAAGGGATCCGGCATCGAGCCCATGATGGTGCGATAGGTGCCGATGGGCTCCATGACTTCCTTGCGGCCGGTGACGGCTCCGGCGATGACGTCGCTGTGGCCGCCGAGGTACTTGGTGGCCGAGTAGAGGACGACGTCCGCGCCCAAGGCGAGGGGCTTCTGGAAGACGGGGCCGAGGAAGGTGTTGTCGACGAAGGTGAGGACGTGGCGATCGCCGTAAGGAAGCTTGCGCGCGATGGCCGCGATGCCCGCGATGTCGATCAAGCGGTTGGTCGGGTTGGCGGGGGATTCGAGGTAGATGACCGAGAGGCGATCGCCAATCGCGCGCGCCATGGCCTCGACCTCGTCGAGCGGCATGTCCGCGGGGAACGCGCGCGTCTCGATGCCGAACTTGGGAAGGATCTTCTCGAAGAGGAACTCCGTGCCGCCGTAGACCGGCATGGAGTACATGAGCACGTCGCCGGGCTTGGTATGAGCCATGACCGAGGTCGTGATGGCCGCCATGCCGCTGGCGAAGCTGAGGGCCATCTCGGCATCGTCCCAGACCGCCAGGCGCTCCTCGAGGATCTGCAGGCCAGGGTTGTTGAGGCGCGAGTAAATCAGCCCCATGGTCTGGTCGTGCTGGCGCTGCTCGAGGCCATAGGCCCACTTGAAGTACTGTTCGCCCTCCTCGGCGCTCCGGAAGACGAAGGTCGAGGTCATGAAGATCGGAGGCTTGGCCGAGCCTTCCGAGAGGAAGGGGTCATAGCCGTGGCTCATCATGAGCGTTTCCGGGGAAAAATTGGGCTTTTCGGTCGTCATTGCACGATCTCCCTGTCTTGCTGCATGCGTCGTTGCATGTCCTTCCTTCAAGCTATCAGGACAGGGCCTTCTCGTCCAGTTTTCTCGCCTATCTTTGAGCTTCCTCAAGGACAGGGCGGAAATTGGCGTTTAACCTGGTTAACGGCCCCGTTTCCCTTCACCGAGGAGGCAACATGTCCCGAAACGTCGATTTGGACGTCCGACACTACCACGCCGAAGGCCGCGAGCCCTTCGCCGATATCATGGCGGCAGTCAGCACGCTGGAAAGCGGCGACTGCCTGGTCTTGCGCAATACCTTCGAGCCGGTTCCGCTTTACGGCGTCCTCGCCGGCAAAGGCTTCACCCACGCGGTGAAGCAGGAATCGCCGACCGATTGGATCATCACCTTCCAGAAATCCTAGTCACCGGTCGAAGCTGACCGCCCTCGAAGGCGCCCGACCGCATGACCGGCCGGGCGCCTTCGAGGCGTTCCCCGATTTTTTCACGAACACCTGGTAGGCTGGATCGAGCGTTTCTCGAACTCGGCGGGTCGGGCCCGCCCCATAGGAAGGGTGTCATGCGCGCGCGACCTTCTCTCGCCCTGCTTCTGCTCCTCGCCTTGCCGGCGGGAGCCGCATGGGGCAACCCACTCTCTCAGGAAGCCCTCTCCAATGAGGCGATCGCCAAGAGCCCGGTGATCCAGGCCATGGACCATGCCATCGAGGCGGCGAAGGCCCGCGCCGTGGTCTCCGGAGCCCGACCGAACCCCAGCCTCGTGGGCCAGGTGCAAGTCTCTCCGACCGTCGACCACAACATGGTCACGCTCGGCTTCCGCCAGCTGCTGGACTTCCGGGGACTCGCCTCGCAGCGCCGGGCCCAGGCCGAAGAAGAGATCGAGATCCTCCAGCTTCAGCGCGCCCGCCTGACGCAGGAAGTCGCGGCCCAGGCCAAGGAAATCTACTGGCAGGCGTGGCTCGCGCGGACCGACCTTGCCCTAAAGACCCGCGACCTCGAGTGGCAGCGCGACGAATTGACGCGCGTCCGCAAGCGCCTGGACGTCGGCGCCACCTCGCGCCACGAGCTGGTGGATGCCGAGCTGGAGGTGCTTCAAGCCGAGCTCGCCCAGCGCAACGCGCAACAGCAGGCCAACGGTCAGCTGGCACGCTTGAATTTCTTGTTGGGACGCGCGGAAGACGCTCCCCTGGAGCTGGTGGAGCCGACGTCCGACGTGGCCCCGCTCGCGCCCTTGTCAGCGTGGATTGACGAGGCACAGCTCAACCGTCCGGAGCCCCGGCAGGTGGCGATCGCCCGCCGACGCGAGGTTCGGGGCATCCGCCTCGCCGAATCCCTGAGTTTCGGTGAAGGAGAGCTCGAAGCCCAGGCGGGAACGGCGGCCAATTCGGATTTCGTATTCTTAGGCACCGTCGATCTACCGCTGCCGCTCTGGAATCGCCATGAGGGCGAGCGCCGGGCGGCCAGCGCGGATGCGGCTCGCCTGGACGTGGAGTTGATGGCGTCGCGTCAGGCCATCTCCCAGGAAGTCCTCACGGCTTACTATGCCGCCGTCGAGGCGCGCTCGCGCCTCGTGGACGTCACCGAGCGCTTGATTCCACATGCCGAGCACATGCTCGAAAAAGCGCAGGAACGCCTGAAACTCGGCGCCGCCAACCGTGCCGAACTGCTGAGCGCGCGCCACGCGTTCAGCCAGGCCGAATCCGAACGGGCAAAGGCCCATCTCGATTACCAGCTTTCCCTCCTCCGGCTCCAATCCGCCGTGGGGCGCTAATGCGCGCGGTGATGACGTTTGCCCGCGGCCATCTCGAAGGAGTTCCTCATGTTCTGGCGTAACCTGCTTCCCGTCGCCCTCGTCACCGGTGCGCTCGCCGTGTTGCCCGGCTGCAGCCAGGCTCCCGAGACCGAGTCGAATGCCCACTCGGACGCTCATGCGGAGGAGGACGCAGGGATCGTTCACTTTCCCGAGGAGTCCCGCAAGCTCGTCGCGTTCGCGACCGGCAGCGTGGAGCTGAAAGCCTTCACCACGACGCGCGAGGCTCCCGGTCAGATTACCTCGCGCCCGGAAGCCGAGAGCGTGGTTCATGCGCCTCTTAGCGGCCACCTCGTCAAGCTTCATGCCAAGGTTGGAGACCGCGTGGACGCCGGGGCGCCTCTGGCCACCCTGTCGAGCGCGGCGCTGGGCTCCGCTCAGGCCGAGTACCTCAAGGCCAAGGGCGAAGCCGACCTGGCGCGCCGCGAGCGCAAGCGCCAGCGCGGCCTGCTCGACGCCGACCTCGGGTCCAAGCAGGAACTCGATGCGGCCGAGCAGCGGGATGCGGCGGCGCAGCTCTCGTTGGCACAGGCCAAGGAAGAGCTGCGGGTCATGGGCCTCGACGACGCGGCGATCGCCGGCCTGAAGCGCATCGACCCCCAGGTCGTCCTCAAGGCCCCCATGGCCGGGACCATCGTCGATCGCCACGCGGCGGTCGGCCAGTACGTCGTGCCGGATTCCGCCGAGCCTCTCTTCGAGCTTCTCGACCTGCGCACGGTCCGGGTCGCCGCCGACCTTCCCGAGCGCGACTTCCTCTCGCTCAGCAAGGGCCTGAGCGCCACGATCACGATTCCGGCCCTTCCCGGCAGCGCCTTCAACGGCAAGGTCGTCGCCCTTTCGCCCACGATCCAGGCGGACAGCCGCACGGGTCAGGCGCTCATCGACCTTCCGAACCCCGACGGCAAGTTGAAGCCCGGCATGACCGTCACGGTGGCCGTCAAGTTGGATCGCCCCGGCACCTCCACCGTGCCGGTCGCGGCGCTTCAGCGCGAGGGCGATCGTAGCTTCATCTACGTCCCGCGCGGCGAGGACCGCTACGAGGAGGTCGTGGTTCGCGCCGGCGAGGCCAACCATGACGTCGTCGAACTCCTGGAAGGCCCCGCGCCGGGCACGGCCATCGTGACCCAGGGCAGCTTCGACCTGCGCTCGCAGGCCCGCAAGGAGCAGTTCGGAGGCGATCACTAATGATCGACAATCTCCTTCGCTTCGCGCTGAAGCAGCGCCTCTTGATCATCGTCATCAGCCTGCTCGTCGCGGGCTGGGGCGGTTGGGCCTTCAAGTCCCTGCCCATCGACGCCCTGCCGGACGTGACCAACGTCCAGGTCCAGATTCTCACCGAAGCCGACGGCCTCGCCCCGGTCGAGGTCGAACGCCAGGTGACCTACCCCATCGAGATGGAGATGAGCGGCCTGCCCAAGGTCCATGAGGTCCGCTCCAGCTCCAAGTTCGGCCTCTCGGTCATCACCGTGGTCTTCCACGATGACGTGAGCATCTACTTCGCCCGCCAGCTGGTCGGCGAGCGCCTCGCGAACATCCAGAGCGAGATGCCCGAGGGCGTCCGGCCCGCCATGGGCCCCATTGCCACGGGCATGGGCGAGATCTTCCAGTACACGGTCGAGGGACCGCTTTCCCTGGCTGAACGCCGCAGCATCCAGGATTGGATCGTCCGACCCTTCCTGCGCTCGGTGCCGGGCGTGACCGAGGTCAACTCTCTGGGAGGCGAGCTCAAGCAGCTTCAGGTCGAGGTCCTGCCCGATCGCCTTACCGCCTACGGCTTGACCCTTCATGACGTCATGACGGCCGTCGCGCGCAACAACGCGAACGCCGCCGGCAACTACCTGGATCACGGCGACGAGCAGTACCTGATTCGCGGCCTCGGCCTGGCGGCGACTCCCGAGGATCTCGAAGCATCGGTCGTCGCGTTGCGCCAGGGCAAGCCGGTTTACCTGAGAGACGTGGCCCAGGTCGTCTGGGGCGCGGCTCCCCGCCAGGGGGCAGCCACCCGCAACGGCTCGGAGACGGTGATCGGCATCGTCATGAAGCTCAAGGGCGAGAATACCCGCGAGGTCATCACCCGGGTGAAGGAGCGCATGGCGGAAGCCAGCAAGGCCCTGCCCGCCGGCGTGAGCCTGGTGCCCTTCTACGACCAGAACGAGCTCATCGAAAAAGCCGTGCACTCGGTCGAGAAGTCCCTGATCGAGGGCGGCGTCCTGGTCGTCGCGGTGCTCTTGTTCTTCCTCTGGAACCTGCGCTCCAGCTTGATCGTGGCGTTGACGATCCCCTTGGCGATGCTCTTCGCCTTCGGGATGATGAAGCTCTTCAACCTGCCGGGCAACCTCATGAGCCTCGGCGGCCTCGCCATCGGCCTCGGCATGATGGTGGACGCCTCGATCGTCATGGTCGAGAACATCTTCCGGCATCTCTCGGAGGATCAGGGCAAGCGCCCGACGATCCAGACGATCTTCCACGCGGCGACCGAAGTCGGCCGGCCGGTGGTCTTCGCGATCGCCATCATCATCGTGGTCTTCCTTCCCCTCTTCACCCTGCAAGGGATGGAAGGCAAGATGTTCAGCCCCATGGCCTTCACCATCTCCTTCGCTCTCCTGGGCTCGCTGGTTTTGGCGATGACCTTGGTGCCGGTCCTGGCTTCGTTCTGGCTGAAGGGCAAGCTCGTCGAGAAGGAGAATCCTTTGCTCGTCCGCTTGCGCAACGGCTACGCGCGGGCCCTCGACTGGTCGCTGGACCATGGGAAGTGGATCTTCGGCGGTGCCGTCGTGGCGCTCGCCCTCGCCCTCGCCCTGGTGCCTCGCTTGGGCTCGGAGTTCTTGCCCAAGATGGACGAGGGCTCGATCGTCATCTCGGCCTCTCGCCTCGCGAGCGTCTCGCTGGAGAAGGCCAACGCCCAGGCCAACGCCGTCGAGAACATCCTCAAGGACTTCCCCGAGGTCGAGATGGTCGTGACCCGTACGGGTCGCGCCGAGGTGGCCTCGGATCCCATGGACGTGAGCATGTCCGACATCTTCATCAAGCTCAAGCCTCGTGAAGAGTGGACGACGGCCAAGACCAAGGACGAGCTGGTTGAGAAGATGCAGGAGGCCACCGCCCACGTGCCGGGCATCGGCCTCGCCTTCGGCGAACCCATCGCCGTCCGCGTGGACGAGCTGATCTCGGGTGTGAAGAGCCAGGTGGCCCTCAAGATCTTCGGTGACGACATGGACGTCCTGGCGGCCAAGGCCGCGGCGGCCCAGCAGATCCTCCAGGAGATCCCGGGGGCGATCGACGTGAAGGCTGAGCAATCGGCAGGCCTCGCGATGGTCCAGGTCACGTACGATCGTGCGGCCATGGCCCGTTACGGCCTCTCGTCGGACGATCTCGGCGAGGTCATCGGGGCGGCCATCGGCGGCGAGGTCGTCACTCAGATTCAGGATGGCCAGCGTCGTATCGGCGTGGCCGTCCGCTTGCCGGAAGCCTACCGCAACGATCCCCTCAAGATTGGCGCGGTGCGGGTGCCGACTCCCGTGGGTTACCAGGTGCCCCTGTCTCAGGTGGCCCGGATCGCCGTTGAATCCGGCCCCGCGGTCGTGAGCCGCGAGAACGGCCAGCGCCGGATCGTCATCGAGGCCAACGTCCAGGGCCGTGATATCGGCTCGTTCGTGGCGGACGCGCGCAAGCGCATCGACGCCGAAATCGACCTTCCGGCGGGATACTGGACGACCTGGGGCGGCCAGTTCGAGAGCCAGCAGCGGGCCATGGGAACGCTCTCCGTGGTCGTTCCCGTGGTCATCGGCCTGATCTTCCTACTGCTCTTCGGGACCTTCGGCTCCGTCCCGCAGGCGGCCCTGATCCTCTTGAACATCCCGTTCGCCTTGATCGGCGGCATTGCGGCCCTGTTCCTCTCGGGGCAGCACCTCAGCGTCAGCGCCTCGGTCGGCTTCATCGCGCTCTTCGGGGTCGCGGTGCAGAACGGCGTCATCCTGGTCAGCACGCTCAACAAGCTGGTGGCCGAAGGCATGCCCGTGGAAGAGGCGGTACGCGAGGGCTGTCTCGTCCGACTGCGCCCTGTCTTGATGACCGCCATGGTCGCGAGCCTCGGTCTCGTTCCTCTGGCCATCTCGCAGGGCATCGGCTCGGAGATCCAGCGCCCGCTCGCTTGGGTGGTCATCGGCGGCTTGTTCTCGTCGACCGCGCTGACGCTCTTCTTGTTGCCGGTGCTGTATCGACTACTGGCGCGGCGCCATCGGCCGGTGAGCGTGAGCCAGCCCGAGGAGGTCCTGGTTTAGGCTTACCGCCACTTCCAAGAACGACGAGCGCCGGTCCCGAGTTGGGGCCGGCGCTTACTTTCTGGATTCCGGGTCGAGCCCGGAATGACGTGTTTTATCCGAAGAGCCGTTTGACGAGATCCTTGGCCTTGGAAAGCAGGTCGGAAACCGGGTTGGACGAGGCCTTCTCGGGATAGACCTTGTCGAAGAGAACGGGATGGATGGGGTTCATGCGTTCAGGGTAGCGCTCGAAGTAGAACTTCATGACGTCCTGATCCCGGGCGTCGTCGAGATCCAGCCGGGTCACGCTAGTGAAGGACTCCTGCGGGCTCACGAGTTCCATCCGGTTGGCCAGGGCCTTGCCGTCGAGTGTGGCCGAGCCGTCGCCTGCGATCTGCAAGCCCTTCTGGGGAACCTTCTCGTCCTTGCCATACGGGTGAAGGGCGTGGCTGCTGCGTTCGACCAGAACCACCGGCCGGCCCGCCTCGTCTTTCTGGAGATCGTTCCAGGGCGTCATGGTGGCGCCGTAATGCCAGGACGTATACAGGTAGGCGGGCTCGAGCTTGCCGCTCTTGCCCGGCTTGAGGTAGACGGCCATGGTGCTCGAATCGGTCGTGTGGTAGTTCGTGAACTTGTTGTCCACGTAGTAATGCGAGTAGGTGAGGACGGTGAACTCGCCCTTCTGGGCGACCGAGACGCTGCCATGGAGGGGCTGGTCGCCGCCGACGATGCCGTGGCGATAGGAAGCGACGTCCGTCGTGTTCTTGCCGTCTTGGTCGAAGTCCGGAAGGATCGGAAACGAGTCCTCGTTGGCCGCGAAGACCATGCGCGGCATGAAGGCGTAAGGATCGAACTTCCCGGCGGGATCGTCGGGGTTGCGAATCTCGGGGACATCCCAGCCCCTGACGGCCTTCCGGATGCCTGTGAACGGCTGAGCCATCTCGGCGGCCGATTCCTGGCGGAGCTGGCGGATGCCGCGCTTGCCGCCATCCGACTTGCGGGCGATCATCTGGCCGGGGGCGATGTCGGCGCGCTTGCTCTGGCGCTTCGACTCGGCCTGGTCGCGCTCCTTTTGAGAGGCCGTCGGTTTTTCGACGCTGTAGGGAAGCACGTCCGCGATGCGGACCTCGGCCTGGATTGGGGGCTTCTGAGGGGTGTTGATGGTCGAGAAATCCATGGCCGGCCCTCCTGACGCGCGGGGATCGAGGACCCCTTGGGGACATCGCGAGGGAGTTATCGGCGTCGGAAGCCCCCGACTTTCGTCGGCTCGCGAGGCGTCCGCTACAATGGTCATGCCCGGAATCGCCCGGACGCGTCACACTTGCCGTCATCGTCAAAACCCGTCAGGAGGCCGCATGTCCCTGTACCCGATGATTCACGATCGCCTCGTCGCCGCTCGCCACTTGCCCCTGCTCACGGTTCCCGGCGGGAAAGGCTATACGGGCGAGGAGTTGCGACGTCAGTCGGCGCGCTACGCGGCCTTCTTGAGCGCAAAGGGCTTGGTGAAGGGCGATCGCGTCGCGGTCCAGGTGGCCAAGTCCCCCGAGGCCCTGATGCTTTATCTGGCCTGCTTGCAGGCGGGCTACGTCTTCATGCCGATGAACACGGCCTACCTCGACGACGAGGTCGATTACCTGCTGGGGGACGCCGAGCCCGCAGCCTTCATCCATCGCCCGGAAACCGAAGAGGCCAGTCGGGCGATCGCCCAGCATCGGGGCGTGAGGCATGTCTTCAGCCTGGGGGATACGGGCGAGGGAACCTTCCTCTCGGAGGTCGCGGATGCCCCGGACGCGTCGGGGGAGTTCGAGGCGATCGCCTGCGCGGACGACGATCTCGCCGCGATGCTCTATACCTCGGGGACGACGGGCAAGCCCAAGGGAGCCATGCTCACGCATGCCAACCTCGCGAGCAACGCGATCGCCCTGGTCGAGGCCTGGCGCTTCACCTCCGAGGACGTCCTCCTGCATGCCTTGCCGATCTTCCATACGCACGGGCTCTTCGTGGCTTCTCACTGCGCCTTGCTGTCGGGGGCGCGCATGCTCTGGCTGCCGCGCTTCGAGCGAGAAGCGGTCATGGCCTGTCTGAGCGAGGCGACGGTCTTCATGGGGGTGCCCACCTATTACACCCGCCTGCTCGCCGGAGCGGACTTCGGGCGCGACGCTTGCCGGACGATGCGGCTCTTCGTCTCGGGATCCGCGCCTCTCTTGGCCGAGACGCATCGGGTTTTCGAGGAACGGACCGGGCACGTGATCCTGGAGCGCTACGGCATGACCGAGACCGGCATGAACACGGGAAATCCCTACGAGGGCCCGCGCGTCCCGGGCTCGGTGGGCAAGCCCTTCGCGGGCATCTCCGTCCGGGTCGTGGGCGAGGACGGGCTGGAAGCCCCTCAGGGCGGGGTCGGCGAGATCCAGGTCAAGGGCCCGAACGTCATGAAGGGCTACTGGCGCCTTCCTGAGAAGACTGCAGCCGAGTTCACGGCGGATGGCTACTTCAAGACGGGTGATGTCGGCAAGCTGGACGAGCGAGGCTATCTCAGCATCGTGGGACGGGCCAAGGACATGATCATCTCGGGCGGGTTCAACGTCTATCCCAAGGAGATCGAGGCCCTGATCGACGAGCTGCCGGGAGTGCGGGAGTCGGCCGTGGTGGGCGTGCCGCATCCCGACTTCGGCGAGGTCGGTTTGGCCGTCGTCGTCTCGGACGGCAGCCTGAGCGAGCAGGAGATCTTGGCCTCCCTCAAGGCGAGGCTGGCCAATTACAAGCTTCCCAAGCGCGTCTTCTTCGCCGACGAGCTCCCCCGAAACACCATGAGCAAGGTGCAGAAGAATCTCCTGAGGGAGCGGTATCGCGACCTCTTCGCTGCCCTTTCTTCATAAAGTTTAATGTGCTATCCTGCTGACTGGACGTTCACCGGTTGGACGCGTCGCGGGCCCGAGCTAGGCTTGGTCTTAAGGCCTAGCGGCGGCGTAGGCTCGTCGAGCGAAGGAGGAAGGATGAGACGGGGGATCGGTTTGGCTTTTGGCCTAGTCCTGGGGGCGCTTCTGGGAGCGGGGATGATGTTCGTCATGGATCCGGAGCGGGGCCGCCGCCGTCGGCTCGTCGCGCGGATCAAGGCCCGCCGTAAGTCTCAGAAGCTTCAGACCATGAGCGGGCGCATGGTGTCGCGGTCGCGGGATCTGCGCAATCGCTTGAAGGGCCGAGTCGTCGAGGTGCGTTCGGCGCTTCGCGAGAGGCCGGTGACCGACGAGATCCTCGTCGAGCGGATTCGCGCCCGGATCGGGCATTGCAGCGATCATCCGCGAAACATCCTGGTGACCGTCAAGGATGGGATGGTGACGGTTGGCGGCCCGATCCTGGCCCGCGAGGTCGATGCCGTGATTCGCTGCGTGCAAGGCGTGCGTGGCGTCAGGGGAGTGACTAACTGCCTGGAGGTCCACCGGGACCCGGGGCGCCTGCCCTCGCTTCAGGACTGAGCCCTCTCACTAAAGGCCTCACGACTTTCGGTCGTGAGGCCTTTTGACGTGTGATGGTCAGGCGTGTTGCTCGAGCTCGAGGCTGCGCCGTTCCCGGCGGGCCACGCCGGTTTCGTAGGCGGCCTGGATGACGGCCTCGGCGACGGCCGGAGCGACCTTCCGGTTGAAGACGCTGGGGATGATGTAATCGTCGCGGAGCTCGTGCTCGGGGATGATCTCGGCGATCGCCCGGGCGGCCGCCAGCTTCATCGCTTCGTTGATGTCGGTGGCGCGGCAGTCGAGCGCTCCGCGGAAGATCCCGGGGAAGCAGAGCACGTTGTTGATCTGGTTGGGGTAATCCGAGCGGCCGGTGGCCACGATCCGCGCGAAGGCATGGGCGTCTTCGGGGTAGATCTCGGGCGTGGGGTTGGCCATGGCGAAGACGATGGCACCGGGCCGCATGCCGGCGAGGTACTCGGGCTGGATGGTGCCGGGGCCGGAGACGCCCACGAGGACGTCCGCACCCAGGAGGGCCTCGCGCTGGCCGCCCTTGCGACGCTCGGGGTTGGAGTTCTCGGCGAGCCAGCGCTGGTGAGGCTGCAGGCCTTCGAGCTCATCGGCGTTGAGGATTCCGTGACGGTCGCAGCCGATCAGGTTTTGGACGCCGGCGCTCATGAGCATCTTGGCGATCGCCGTGCCGGCCGCGCCGATGCCGTTGACGACCACCTGGATTTCGTCGATCCGCTTGCCGGTAAGTTTCAGGGCGTTGAAGAGGGCGGCGAGCACCACCACGGCGGTGCCGTGCTGGTCGTCGTGCATGACCGGAATCTCGAGCTCGGCCTTCAGGCGGGCTTCGATCTCGAAGCAGCGGGGAGCGGCGATATCCTCGAGGTTGATGCCTCCGAATCCGGGGGCGATCGCCTTGATGGCGGCCACCAGGCCGTCGACGTCCCGGCCATCCAGGCAAATCGGCCAGGCATCGACGCCCGCGAACTCCTTGAAGAGCATCGCCTTGCCCTCCATGACGGGAAGGGCCGCCTCGGGGCCGAGATCCCCGAGCCCCAGTATCGCCGAGCCATCCGTGATGACCGCGACGGTGTTGCGCTTGATGGTGAGCGTGTAGGCCTTGTTGGGATCCGCCGCGATCGCCTGACAGACCCGCGCGACCCCGGGCGTGTAGACCCGCGAGAGATCGTTTCGCGTCTTGAGGGGGACGCGGTTCGCGATCTCGATCTTGCCGCCAAGATGCGCCAGGAAGGTCAGGTCGGAGACGTTGATGACCTCGATGCCCGAAAGGCCCTTGATGGCCTCGACGATGAGCTCCCCGTGCCGCTCGTCGCGGCAATTGACGGTGAGGTCGCGAATCAGGCTATCCGAATGGACGTCGACGATGTCGACCGCGCCGATGTCGCCGCCGGCCGCGCCGATCCGCGTCGCAATCGTGCCCAGCATGCCGGGGCGATTGGAGACGCGAAGTCGAATGGTGATGCTATAACTGGCCGTTGGGCAGAGATCCTCGGGAGTCACAGGGCGATCCTTTCGATGGCGAGCGGGTTTCGGATGTCATTATACCTCCAGGTTAGCATCTGGCGCCCATTACGGCGATCTACGGAACTTGGGCACGAAGGTGATCCGGAGATGCGCTACACTGGTCGCAGCGTCAGCGAGCGCATGAGGAATCGTCCGACATGCCGAGGCCTCGTGAACCGAGGCCCGTTGAGTCAAGGCCCGTTGAGCCAAGGGAGGAACCATGGAGAAGCGTTTGGAGCAGGCCACCCTGGGTGGAGGTTGCTTCTGGTGTCTGGAGGCGGTTTTCCTCGACCTGAAAGGCGTCCTGCGCGTGCAATCGGGCTATACGGGCGGACACGTCGCCCAGCCTACTTACGAGCAGGTCTGTGGCGGCCAGACGGGTCACGCGGAGGTGGTCCAGGTGGATTTCGACCCGGCGGAGTTGAGTTACGCCGACCTCTTGAAGGTCTTCTTCGCGATCCACGACCCGACCACCTTGAACCGCCAAGGAGCCGACGTGGGGACCCAGTACCGCTCGGCCATCTTCACCCATGGTCCCGAGCAGGAAGAGACGGCCAAGGCCGTGATCACCGAACTCGAAGCCGAAGGCCTCTTCGACGCTCCGATCGTCACGCAGGTGGAGCCCTTGGACGTCTTTTATCCCGCCGAGGAGTACCATCAGGAGTACTTCGCTCGGAACCCCTTCCAGCCTTATTGCCTGGCCGTGGTCGCCCCGAAGGTTTCCAAGTTCCGCAAGCAGTTCATCGACCGCTTGAAGCGCTAGCGCGCAAGATTGCCTTGGCGCGGGGGAATAATACCCTTGGTCGCACGCGTTGAAAGGCAGTCGCATGGTCGAACCCGTCTTTTCCCGGGGCCGCACGGCACCGAGCCAAGCCCTCACGCCCAAGAGCATCCCGTCTGCTCCGGAGCCGCCACAGGCCAAGGCTCCTGGCGATCGCCTGATCCTGGGCAAGGCCTCGACGTCGCCTGCTTCCACGACCCGTCCGACGCCGATTGCTCCTGACGGCCATCTCGACTACTACCGCAAGCGCCACCTGGACTTCGAGGCGCGTCATCCCGAACTTTCGCCACCGAGCTACTACCTGAACTACGGGGATGTGTACGTCCGGCGCTTCACCGAGGTCTTGAGCCCCGAACTCTCGACGGAAGGCCAAGCCTGGATGGCGCGGGCCCGAAAGAACCTGCAAGTGGCCATCGAGGACGAGCTGGCCCGCAACCCCAACATCGAGAAGGACGACGCCGCTTTCACCGCCTTCGCCTATGCCACGCATAGCCGTGCCTACCTGGATGCGGGGCTCACGGACCTGCCCATCGACGACCTGATCCGGGTGGCCGTGACCCCCAACCTCAGCGACACGCTCAATGCGCAAGGGATCGCGGTGATCACGGAGACGGCCGAGATCGTCGCCCGCGACAAGCTGGCGAAGGCCATGGACTCCCCCTCGGCGATGGCCCAGGAGGTGCTCGATGCCCTCAAGACCTCGCCGGATCTGGTGGGGGACGTGGTCAAGCTGCTCTCGACGGCCGAGAACGCGCGCACGCTGCTGGACGGTCTCGCCAAGCTGAAGGCCTGGCCCGGCGAGGTGGCGACCTCGCTCATGTCGCGCCTCTGGGAGGCCACGACCGAGCAATTCAAGCAGGCGGTCGCGAAGTTCCGATCCGTCACCTCCCGGGAGCACGAGGCGACGCCTGAGCCCGCTCCGGCCGGCGCCGCCTAGCGCCTTCGACCGACGCGGCTACCCGTCAAGCTTCTCCAGCCGGCCCGTCAGCATGCGCCTGAACATCCGCCAATCGGCCCTTAGCGACCAGAGCGGGTAGCGAAACGTGGCGGGCCGGTTGCGCTCGAACGCGACATGCCCGAGCCATGCCAGCCCGTAGCCGCTCAAGGGAGCGCCAAGCAGCCAGAGGGGAGAGTCCGTGAGGGCCAGGGCCAGGCAAAGAAGCGCGAGAAAGGTCCCGCCGACATGTAGCGCTCGGCTGACGGGATGCCGGTGTTGCTTCAGGTAGTAGGGCCAGAACTCCTCGAACGTCTCGATTCGCTCGGGCATGGGATCCTCCGTTCTCGGCAAGGGCTCCCGTGAAAGGTTAAGCCTTGGGGGTTGCTCCGATGGGGCGGTCGTGTTTACCCTGGTTTGGTCGCTTTCAGCTCCGGAGGTGTTTCCGATCATGGACCAGTAACTCATTCCAAAAGGTGCCCAACCGCGTCAGATGACGCTGGAAAGGACGTGCGAATGAGCTTGCTGCATGCCTCCGGGTTGGCCTATGGCCACCCTGCCCAAACTTCTCCGCTTTTCACTCAGGTCGCGTTCGACCTGCGCCCCGGCGATCGCGTCGCGCTCGTCGGTCCCAACGGGACCGGCAAGACCTCGCTCTTGCGCCTCCTGACGGGCGAGCTGTCTGCGAGCGCGGGGGCGATTGCCCGCCGCCCGGGGCTTCAGGTTGCCTCGCTTGACCAAGTTTGCTTGGCCCCACCTGATTTGCCCCTCCTGGACCATGTGCTGGCCTCGCGGCCCGAGCTCGCCACTCTACGCGAGCGAATTCGCCACCTCGAGACCCGCCTCGACGAGCCAGAGCATGCCTTGGCCTATGCCGATGCCCTTGCCGACTACGAGGCTGCCGGCGGCTATGCCCTCGAGGCCGAGGCCGAGCGCATCCTCGCGGGCCTGGGGCTCGACGACCTCGAGCAGCCGATGCGTGAGCTCTCGGGCGGTCAGCGGACGCTGGCGGGCCTCGCGCGGGTGCTCATGAGTCCCGCGGAGCTCTTGCTCCTGGACGAGCCCACCAATCACCTGGATCTCGACGCGCGGGCCTGGCTCATCGACTACCTCCAGGCGCTCGACGCCGCGTACCTGGTGGTCTCGCATGATCGCCGCTTCCTGGAAGCCGTTGCGCGCCGGACCTTCGAGCTTCGAAACGGAACGCTCAGCGTCTTCGAGGGGGATTACGCGTTTTACCGCGAGGAGCGGGCCCTTCGCGAGCGGCAGGCCTGGGAGCGCTACGAGGGTGAGATGCGCCGCCGAGCGGCCGAGGAGCGGGCTGCACGGGAGCGGATGCGGCTTGCGCAGCAGGTCGCCAAGGCTCCGCCGGAGGCGCGCTTGAGCAAGGACTTCTACGGGGCGAAGGCCGCCCGGATTGCGCGGACGGCCAGCATTCTGCGGGCGCGTTCCGAGCGGCGCGCCGCGCCGTCGAAACCGCGGATCGAGGCGCCCATCCCGACCTTGACCTTTCCGAACGTGACGCCCAGCGGGGAAGTGGTCTTCCGTGTGGAAGGCCTGAGCAAGGCCTTCGGGGACGCGCCGCTGATCCAGGATCTCGACTGGTCGGTTCTACGGGGCGAACGCTGGGCCGTCACGGGCGGCAACGGGTCGGGCAAGTCCACCTTGCTGCGGCTGCTCCTGGGGCAGCTGGCGCCGGACGCCGGGACGGTCGAAAGGGGAGCGGGTCTTCGGATCGGGTACTTCGCGCAGGAAGGCGAGAACCTGGACCTGGAGCGTAGTCCGCTTGAGCTTTGCCTGGAGGTTTATCCGGATCGCAGCTGGGTTCGGACGCTTCTGGCGTGCATGCGGGTGGGCGCGAGTCACGTGGAGCGTCCCATCGGCATGATGAGCGCGGGTGAGCGGGGCAAGGTGGCGATTGCGCGACTCTTGCTCAGTGGGGCCAACCTGCTCTTGATGGACGAGCCGACCAACCACCTGGACCTGGACGCGCGCGAGGCGCTCGAAGAGACGCTATCGCAGTACCCGGGAACCTTGATTGTGATTTCGCACGATCCCGCGTTCGTGGAGGCCCTGGCGGAGCGCGAGCTGGCGCTGGGAGGGTCGTAAGACACGAAGAAAGCGTGCCTCGTGGCCCTTGTGAGAGGTGGAGGCGGACGCTAGGATCGGCGGAAGTCTCGGGGTCAGGAGGGTCGCATGACGCACGTCCTGCTCGTCGACGTCCTCTACTTGTTGTTGAGCGCGGTTCTCTCCGGGTTGATCGGGCTCGAGCGAGAATGGCGGAACAAGGCGGCCGGGTTTCGCACCCATGTGCTGGTGGGCATGGGGACGACCTTGCTGACGATCCTGTCGACGCAGGGGTTTCCTTCGGGGGATCCGTCGCGGATCGCGGCCCAGGTGGTGACGGGCATCGGCTTCATCGGCGCCGGCGTGATCCTTCACCGCGGGTACCTGGTTCGCGGGTTGACGACCGCCTCGACCCTGTGGATGACGATGGCCATCGGGATGGCGGTCGGCGTCGGCTGGCTGGCGATCGCCCTCATCGCGACTGCCTTCGCCCTGGGCACCCTTCTCTTGCTGAGTTACGTCGCGAGCTTCCTTCCGACACCCGAGCGCCAGCGCGTCTACCTCGACGTCTACGCCCCTCCCGAGCATGCCGGCCGGATCCGCGAGATCCTGGACGAGGCGCGGAGCGTCCTGAGACGCGGAGAACGCATGCAGGGGACGGAAGGCCCCCAGGTTCTCTTCAGCGTCCTTATCGGCGAGCTGACCGGAGACGACCTCTTGCGCGTGGTCGAGCATCTGACCGAGGCCGGAGCCACGCGCGTCACCTGGAACAGCGTCGGCGGCGAGCCGTTCTGAACTCCTCTCGGGCTTCAGCGGGAAGCGACCGAGACGCCTTCCAAGGCGATCACCGGATCCGCCTGCATGGCTTGCCGGACGGCGGCATTGCGGTCGAACCCCGCGGGATCGTCCGCAAGGATGCCTTGCCGTTCGAGTTCCTGACGGATCTCGGCGAGCGAGACCGCGCCGAGGTCGTCTTCCGCCTGGCTTGCCGCAACGCCCAGGGCCGTTCCCAGGGTGGCGTTGTACTGCACTAGCCGGCAAAGCGAGTGGGCAAACGGCGTATAGCCGGCGGCCCTACTGGCAATCCCCAAGTTGAGAACGTTCGAGGCGAGGCCGGGGCCCATGAGAATGGGAGCAGTGAGCGGGCCGGGTAGCTTGGGGGCGTGGAAGCCGCGGAAGTCCGGGTAGTAGCAGAACGAGCCGATGCGCTCCGCCGCATCCCCCTTGGCCAGCTCGTCCAGGCTGAGCCGGTGGCGCACATCGAGCGCATGGCGCGTCTGTCGGACGTACACCCCCCACGGCAGCTCCACTTGGGCTTCCTTCCAGCCGAGGGCCTCTTGCAAGAAGCGCTCGAAATGCGCCGCTTCCGCCTTGAAGACCGCGTCAGCGCCGTCTCTAGAGAGCCTCAGTAAAGTCTCGGCGTCCTCGCTGAAGTACATCAGACCGTTCCAGGAGGTCGTCTCCTCTCCGGTGACGGCCACGTTGAAGCCGTCGGCCTCGAAGCGGTAAGGAAAGGCGATGCCTTGGGATTCTCGCCAGCGCTGATAGGCCAAGCCCAAGTGGGGAGGACCGATCAAGACGTAATCCACGCCGTGATCGAGGTCGAGGAAGCGTCGTTCCCCGAAGACCCTCACGCGAAGCGCCTCAAGTTCGGGATCCTGAGCGAGCTCCATGCAGGTTTCCACGATGCGCTGGGGGCTCACGCCCTTCACGATGGGCAAGGGGCTGATGCCCAGGGCCTTGGGGATGCCATATTCCTGGAACGCAAAGGCGAATCGGACGCCCGCGGCTTCGGCCAGGTCTCCGTCCGGGGTGGCATCGATGACGTGGCGAGCGGTCAGCGTCTCTCCGTCGGCCATGACGAGGGCGCGAATTCGGGAGCTTTCCAGGACGACCGAGCGCCAGTCTTCCCGGATGACGGTGACACCGGCATCGGCCAGCATGGCATTCAACGTGCGATCGCCTCGCTCAGAGTCCAAGGCCACCAGTTTCACTTGGGCTTGGGCCAGGAACTGCCCGAAGAGCCCGTCATGAGAGGAGGCTTCGGGGGGTGTCAGGTGACGGGCATCGCGATCGACGAAGCCGAGGCCGTCCTCGGTGAGCAGGCCGCCGAGCATGGCCCGCGGACGCAGGACGAGCCCGGTTCGGGCCCCGGCGCGGGCGGCTGCGACGGCGGAGAGGCAAGCTTCGGTTTCGTTACCGACGACCAGGAGATCGAAGTCAGCGCTCACGGACGGTCCTTTCGCGAGGGGAGGCAGTTCTCTATACCCGATTTGGCTCGGGCGTCGCGGGCTTGAGGGGGCGCGTGGAGGAGGAGAACCAGGCGACCACCGAGCCGAGGAGGCAGAGGGCTGCCGAGAGCGCGAAGACGGCTCCGAGATCAAACCTTCCGATGATCCCTCCAATCAAGGGGCCCGCGGCGATTCCGAAGGCCGAGGCAGAGCCAATCCAGCCCAGCATGGGCACGCGTTCGTCCTTATCAACCCGGCTGGCGCCCAGGGCGTAGACCACAGCGGGAATGCCGCCGGTGAACAGGCCCCAGATGGCGCACCAAGCCGTCAAACTCAACGGAGAACCGCTCATGGCGAGGCCCACAGCGCCCAGGATACCGCCTGCGAAGGCCATGGCGAGGATCTTGCTGGAGCCGAAGCGGTCCGAGAAGTAGCCGAGGAGCAGGGAAGAGGCGATGGTGGCGATGCCGATGGCGGACATGGCGGCGCCGGCCCACGAGGCGGTCGAGCCTTCAAGCGAGGAGTAGCGTTGAACCACCAAGGGGAGCAGGACCTCGAACGAGTTCACGGCGAGTTGCGCGATCGCCATCAGGAGCATCATGGGGCCGACGAGCGCGAAGGCGCGGGCGAGGCGTTCTCGGCCCGAGGTCTTGGGTTTGGGGGCGGCCGCGAGTCGCGGGGGCTCCTTGAAGCCCACGGCGATCAAGAGCGCGCCGAGCAGACAGAGGGAGGCCACGACTCCGAAGGTGGCCTTGTAACCGAAGGCGTCCTTGGTGACGCCGCCCAGGAAGGGGCCCATGGCGAAGGCGACACTCATGACGGTTTGCATGAGGCCGAGCGTGCGCCCGAGTTTTTCTTCGGGGACGATCTTGGAGAGGGCGCCCGCGAGGATGGCCGAGAGGCCTCCCATGACGCCGTAGAGGGCGCGCAGGCCCGCGAGTTGCCAGACCGAGGTGACGAAGCCCATCGCGCCGATCACGACGGCGTAGGCCATCATCGTGCCCAGCAGCAGGGGCCTGAGGCCGGTACGCTCGGCCTGGTAGCTCCAGAAGGGCACGAAGATGCCCGCGCAGAGCGGGGTGAGGGCTCCAAGGAAACCCGACCAAGCCGCAACCTCCCCCGGATCCGTCACTCCGAGGTCGGCGACGTAAAGCGGCAGCAGGGGGAAGACGAAGGAGACTCCCACGAAGGTGACGAATTGGGCCACCAACAGGGTGAGCAAGGCGGGGGTAGAAGCGTGCATGCCTGAATTGTAGCGTTCCCGAGGCCGTCTGTCTCGCCCCGTTTGCCGTATGCTAGAACCATGACGACGATTTGCCTTTCGCCTCATCTCGACGACGCCGTGCTCTCCGTGGGCGCGATCCTGGCCGAAGCTCGCCTGGCGGGCGATGCGGTACTGGTGCTCAACCTCTTCACCGCGAGCACGCAGGTGTTTCGACCGGGCCCCTTGAGCTTCCGGGCGCACGCGCTAGCCCCCGAGCGCCAGGCCGAGGAAGCCCGCGCCATGGCGGTACTTGGAGTTGATCACCAGAACTTGGGCCTACTCGACGCCCCCTTTCGGGATCGGCGTTACCGTGCTTACTGGCGGTTGCTGGGCCCCGTGCCCCACTGGGAAAGCAGCGACCGCGAGGCGCTGGAAGCTGTCCGGGCGATCGCCCGCGAACGCCGGGTCAAGCGGATCCTGGCACCGCTGGGAGTGGGTGGGCACGTGGATCACCAGCTCGCCTACCGCCTCGGAACGGCCCTGGAAACCGAGTTCGAGGTGCATTACTACGAAGACATGCCTTACGCGCTCACGCCTTACGCCTTGCCGCGCCGCCTGAGGGAACTAGGCGTCACGCTTCCCGGCTGGACTCCGTCTTTGCGCGAGGTCGTGGGGGCGGTCCGGACGCATTTCGAGACTCATCCGGTTTACCTGGCGAGGCCAGCGTGGCAGCGCCGCTTCGCCAGCCTGGGGATCGGAGCCTGGACGGCCATGGCCGAGCGGCGCTCCCGGCGGGGCCAGGTCGAGCCTCGAGTGCTCACGGGGGAGGTCGTGACGGTCTCGGCGGAGGCCTTCGAGCGAAAGCTCCGCGCGATCGCCGCCTATGAAAGCCAGCTGCCCACGATGTTCATGTCGATGCGGGCTGCCGAAGAGGCGTTTCGCCGCTATGCCGCGGGAGTGATGACCTCTCCAAGTCCTTACGCCGAGCGACTCTGGCGTCCTTGAGATCGGGGTTGCTCCATAGACCATGAGCGGTCATAATGTCAGAATCCCGTGATCAAGTAAGGACACCTGAGAGGACCTCGATTGACGAACGCCAAGGCCCTCGCTGTCGTCATCCCCGCTCGTGACGAAGCAGAAATCCTGCGCGACACCTTGCCGGCGCTTCTTCAGGCGTTGGCGGACCTCCCGTTCATCCTTCGAATCGTCCTGGTTGACGACGGCTCGCGTGACGAGACGGCGGCGATCGCTCGAGCGTACGGTGCCGAGGTCGTCACGGGTGAGGGAACGGGACCGGGTGCCGCCCGCAACCTCGGTGCGCGCGAGGCCATGCGCTGGATGGAAGCCTCGGGTGCCGAAGCCGAGGGCTGGTTTCTCTTCCTGGACGCGGACTGCCGGGTCGCCCCCGACCACTTCGTGAGAATCGCCCGTCACCTTCACGACCCGGGAGCGTCGGTCTTATCCGTGCAGGAGCGTCCAAACCTGCCGCGCGGCACGTTGCGCCTTGGCAACCGGGTCAAGCGGGCGGTGCAGCGCTGGTCCGCGGAGGTCTGGGGGATTCCCGTCGTGCATGCGGGTTGCCTCTACGTGCGGGCGCGCGATTTCCTGGCCGTGGGGGGCTTCAACCACGAGCATCTCTTCGAGGACATCGAACTTGGCTTTCGTTTCGACCCGGGTCGGGTCCGGGTGCTCGCCGACCCTGAGGTCGTGGAGGTGAGCGATCGCCGCATGCACCGTGTCGGCGCCTGGGCGAGCCTGGTGGTGCCGGCCCGCTGCGCGGCGGTCATGTTCCTGTCCAGCCAGGTTGCCGAGTCCCGGCTGGCGTCGCTCTTTCTCAAGACGTTCCTCAAGCTGGGAGAGGACCGTTTGCCCGCCCACCTCTGGTGGAGCGACCCCCAACGACGGTTGAGCGCGTCGCTGGGGTCTGCCGTGGTCGTGGCCTTGCTCTGGTGGGCCGTTTTGTTTGCGCTCTGGACGGGGGCCTTGAAGCGCCGCCCGCAGGGCTTACGGACGGCCTACGAGGCGTTGCCGGAGCATCAGGCGGGATAAGGCTCGTAGACGTCGGCGTGAATGGCCTGGAGGACGTCGTCCGTGGCTTCCAGGGACTCGAATAGGTAGTCCGGGTCGTAGCCTCTGAGGCTCGCCGCGTCGAAGCTTCCGGTCGCCACCGCGATGGTCCGGTTGGAAAGAACCTTGCCGCAGTCGATATCGTGAGGGGTATCCCCGATGATGACGACTTCCTTGCCGGTGAAGGCGTAGCCGGTAAGCGCCTCGGCGCGGGAGATGGCCACGGCGGGGAGATCCCGGCGGTTGGCCGAGTCGCAGCCATACGACCCCAATCGGAAGTAACCGTCGAGACCGACGGCCTTCAGCTTGATGCGGGCGCCGGCGGCCACGTTCCCGGTGAGCAGGCCCAAGGTCACTCGTGAGTCTTCCGCCAGTCTATCCAGGAGCTCCACGATGCCGTCATGTACGTGGACGGGGTTGTTAGCGAGTGCGGCTTCCAGGTAGCCCAGGTATCGCGCGATGGCCTGGTCGATCCCCGCCTCGATTTCATGCGCGGGAAGGCCAGCGGCTCCCAGCAGTTCATGGCAGAGCAGGCGATCCGTCTTGCCGCCGAAATCCCAGTGCTCGACCGGACCGGCCGTGCCGTAGACGTCTTCGAGGCCGCGGCGGAAGGAGCCTTTGCCTGCGCCGCGCAGGGAGAGAATGGTGCCGTCGATGTCAAATAAGATAAGTCGTCGCATGAACTGATTCTACCCAATCGGGCGCCAATCCCCACCTCGGTCGGTTGTGACATCGTGCCTTACGGGTAAGTCGTCAAATCGTTTTGTTGTGGCGGTTCAGGTGGTGTCGTTTGGTTTATGTTGGCTCCCTGACTCGGTGCTCTAGTGTTTTGGTGTCGTTGTGTTCATGTCGTTTGTTGCGAGTGATGGGATATTGCTGACTAGGTAACGTTGTTAGCGTGTCATCGAGAAAACATCAACGAGGCGCCGGAGGCTCGGGCGTCACTTGCGAAGGGGGCTGGGTACGGACGCGGGCCACGTAGGTGAGGCTGACCGTGCCGCCAGCGGGGATGCTTGGCTTGAAGCGCAGTTCCGAGGCCGAGACGCGTTCGTAGGGATGCGAGTTGCTGAGAATCGTCCAATCGCCGGGAATCTGCTCGGTCACCTCGACGGTCACGGCCCGGTCCATCTGGTTGCGAAGCGTGATCGAGTAGCCGACGCGCGTCCCGTCGCCAGCGACCTCGAACTGGGTTTGACGGCGCTCGGCCGTGACGTCGAAGGCCTCGCCCAGCTCGAGAATGACGGTCTGGCCCCGCGGCGTGTCGGGGATCATCGGCTCGCCGGCCACCGCCTGGACTCCTTGCCGGTTTGGGGTGTAGACCGTGACCTTGCCACGGGGTAAGGGCTTGCCGAGGTTGGAGGCTTCCGTGTTGGGAATCGTGAGGCGAATCTGGGCCTTTCTCGGCAGCTCGGGATCCGTGGCGCGGTAAAGGCTCACGGCACTCGTGATCCGGAAGCTTCGGGTCAAGGGGACGCTTTCGGCTCGGGCCAAGCTGACGCGCGGCTCGGAGTTGCGCTCGAGGGTCATGCGTTGCGGCAGCCGGTACTGGTATCGCGCGGCGAAGGGCTCGGCCGGAGCGACCTCGGAGTAGGCCCGCGCGCCCCCGTAGGCCAGCGGCATCGGCGCGCGATCATCGCGGCGGACCTGTCCGGCCACCAGCGTCACCTGGGCATCGGGATACCGTCCCCCTGATTGATTGCTGATCGCCGCCCACTGCGTCCATTCGCCGCGTGTTTGCTCGGCGTCGGTCCTTAGCGTGTACTCGTTCTGCCACCCCAGTCGGTTCACGACGTACGAGGCGGTCGCCAAACCGCTCCAAGGCCCCGAGGCACGAACGATCCAGTCCAGGCTCGGCTCGACGGCGAGATCCGGCATGGGCGGGTAGACGACCCGCCCACCGGGATCGGGAGTGAGGCGATCGCCGATCCGATAGACCGGCCCCGTCTCGGTCATCAAAAGGGTGGCTTTGATGGAACCCGTGGCCGTCACGATCTCGACCTCTCGGCCGTGATAGCGCTCCATCAGGCGCTCGCGCGATTGGAGGTCGTAGCGGAACCTCCGGTCGCTCACCGTTCCGGGAACCTGCAAGTACGCCCCGCGCGGCTCCACTTGGGTCGCCACCGGAGTGAACGCGACGATCTGAGCGCCCGACGCGAGATCCAGGCGGCCCGTTTCGTTAACGAGCCCCCAGCCATCCGCGTAAAGGGTCAGGGAGTAGGCGGGAGCCGCGGCCACTCGAAAGGGAAGCCCGTCCCAGCCGGTGCCGGTCTGGGCAATCGAGACGCCTCCGCCGGGCACATGACATGCCGCGAGCGCCAGCGAGGCAAGCAGAACGGGCCGCAGCCCTCGTTTCCAGCCCGACGCGTCACGCGTCCGGGAGTCGTGAGCCCGGTCTTCGAACGATCGCCTGCCCATCTTGCGCTTCCTCCTGTTGAGTGGACGAGCACAGTCTAGAGGGGAAGCCCGCTCGGGTAAACGGACGCTTCGCCGCCCCGAGAGGCTGCCGTTCGGCGTGCCTGCGCGGCCCGCCGCGTGCGGGAGAAACGGTTTGGACGGCTTTCATACGAGCGAGAGATGGGCCATAATCAAGCCAAAGGAGGGACGCGTGTCTCAACCCATGAAGCCGCAAGGCTGGCGGAAGGTGGCGATCGCCTCCTGGCCGAAACCCCACGATCCCACTACCTACGGCCTGCTCGAACTCGACGCCACCGCCGCCCTGGCCTACCTCGACGGCTTGCGTGCCCGCTCGGGGGCCTCCGTGACCCTTCTGGCCTTGGTCCTGAAGGCCCTCGCCCATGCCATGGCCCAGGAGCCCGCATCCCTGCGCATGCTGAGGTTCGGCCGCTGGGCCGCGCGCGACACGATCGATCTCTTCGTGCAAGTGGACCGCGCGGGGCGCGACTTATCAGGCTTCAAGCTCGAGGACGTGCCGGCCAAGGGCCTCTTGGGCGTGGCCCAGGAACTGGCCTCCCGAGCCGGGGACGTTCGCTCGGAAGTCAGCTCCGAGCGCTTGCGCCGGTCGACCTCGGTCACGGACCGTCTGCCGATGGCCCTCATGCCCCTGGCGATCGCCATCCAGGACTGGCTCGCCCATGATTTGGGCGTGGGCATCCCGGCACTGGGCATTTTCCCGGATCCCTTCGGAGCTGCCATGGTGACCAACATCGGAAGCCTCGGCCTCGACGTGGCCTTCCCGCCCGTGCCTCCCATCGCCCGCTGCTCGCTGGTGATGGCGCTCGGACGGGTCCGCGAGAAACCATGGGTCGTCGAGGGAGAGGTCGTCGCCCGGCCCGTCCTGACGCTGGGGGTGGCCATCGATCACCGGGTCCTGGATGGAGCGCAGGCGAGCCGGATGGCGCAGGCCTTCACCGCGGCCATGGCCGATCCGAAGCGCCTCTTCGGGGACGACGGCCAGGGCTGAGCCCGACCCGCGCCGGCGTTAGTCGGTTTGTGACGCGGCGGCGTTGCGACCGGAACGCTCCGGCATGGGCAGGGTGAACCAGAACGTCGAGCCCCCGCCGATCCGGCTCTCGACTCCGATACGGCCTCCGTGGGACTCGATCAGGGCCTTGGAAATGGGAAGCCCCAGCCCCGCCCCGCCATGCACCCGGGTCGTGCTCGGATCGACCTGGTAGAAACGCTCGAAGAGGTAAGGCAGGTGCTCGTGGTCGATGCCGATGCCGGAATCGACCACGTCGACGCGAGCCTCGTCGTCACGAGCATCGAGCGTGACCTGGACCCGGCCGCCCGGAGGCGTGAACTTCAGGGCATTGGAAAGCAGGTTCGCGAGCACCTGGGAGATGCGTAGCGCGTCCATGCGCAGCAAGAGCGCGCCGCCGGGCGCCTCCAGATGTAGGGCGATGCCCTTGCCTTGCGCCAGCGGGAGAAAGCTCGTCACGATGTCCCTGACGCACCGCGCCAGGTCGCCGTCCTGGCAATTCATCCGCAACGAGCCCGACTCCAGGCGCGCGAAGTCGAGAAGGTCGTCGACAAGCACTTCCAGGCGCTTGGCGCCCAGGCCGATCTGGCTCACGAAGGTTCGCTGCTCCGGCGAGAGCCGGCCCCCGATTTCCTCCTCGAGAAACTCGGTATAGCCCATGATGGCCGCGAGGGGCGTGCGAAGCTCATGCGAGACCGTGCTGATGAAGCTGCTCTTCAGGGCATCGAGCTCTTGCAGGCGGCGGTTCTGGGCATGCAGCGCCGCTTCCATGCGCTTGCGCTCGGTGATGTCCCGAACGATTGCCAGGATCCGCGGCTGCGCTCCCAGGTGAATTACCTTTACCGCCGCTTCGAGATCCACCCGGTGACCGTTTTTATGGGTCATCCGGGTCTCGTAGTGATCGTTGACCTCGCTGCCTTGCAAGCGCTCGGCCATGAGCGCCTGGAGCTTGACGCGCTCGTCCTCGGGCACCAGGTCGAAGAACGAGTCCAAGGCCGCCAGTTCCTCGTGGGAATAACCGGAAATCCGGGTGAAAGCCTCGTTCACCTGCACGATCCGGCGCCCGTCCACGATGAAGAACCCTTCCCCGAGATCGCTCTGCGCGTCGAAGATGGCCTTGTATACCGTGTTTTGCTCGGTGATCGCGTATTCGTCCTGCTGGCGGTCGTCGAGCCGCTGCTGGAGCCTGGCAAGCAACGCCCTCAGGCGCTGGACCTCGGCATTCGCCCGCGCGAGTTCGGCTGGGAGTTCCCGAGAGGAGTCGAGGGGGGATGAGCCCAACCCATGATCGTTCGTCATGTCCCCCATCATGCCATGGGTTTCATGGAAGGGGTGAGGCCGCGATCACATGTTTGCTCACGATTTGTTCACGCTTGACAGGTTTGCGGAGATCCCGGATTCTGATACGGAAAGGACCTTTCCATGCGCCAAACCGAGTTAGCTCTTCCACCGAATGCCCTGGTTTCGCCGACTTGGGACGCCCTCACGGTCGCGGACGTCACCAAGGTCTACCCGCCTCGCTGGGGGCGGCCGCCGCTGACCGCCGTCGACGGGGTCTCCTTCGGCCTCAACCGCGGCGAGATCCTCGGCCTGCTGGGCCCCAACGGGGCCGGCAAGACCACCACCATCAAGATGATCGCGGGCTTGTTGCGCCCCACCTCCGGCCGTATCGCGATCGGATCCCATGACGTCGCAAACGAGCGCTCCAAGGCCGCCGCCCGCCTCGGCGCCGTCCTCGAAGGCAACCGCAACCTCCATTGGAAGCTCACGCTCACCGAGAACCTCTC
>Ga0180215_1000101_pt1 | contig 128265 bp, 106 predicted proteins | sample eDN3rd37CBELigBY_FD_128871 | JGI IMG/M metagenome (GOLD analysis project Ga0180215, IMG submission 128871) | Enriched backyard soil microbial communities from Emeryville, California, USA - eDNA 3rd pass 37_C BE-Lig BY (version 2) (version 2) | ecosystem: Environmental > Terrestrial > Soil >... | reverse complement strand
CCGTCTGGGTGCCTATGGTTGTGAGGAATACTTCTGCCAGGAAGTTTCCCCAACCTACGGCTCCAGGCGGTGTTCTGCATCCTACCCCTACCTCATCCTGCCTTCACCCCTGCAGGATCCGGGGTGAAAGCTCGGGCTGCACGACCTCGTACTCGCGGCAGAACCGCTCCACGAAGTGCCGGGCCAGCAGCACCACGTCCTGACCGCGATCCCGCAGCGACGGCAGCTCCACCGGAACGACGTTCAGGCGATAGAACAGGTCCTTCCGGAACGTACCTTCCCTGATCCGCGCGGCGAGGTCCACGTGCGTGGCGGCGATCACCCGCACGTCCACCTCCGCGTCGCGCAGGCTCCCCAGGCGCCGCACCCGCTGACCCTCCAGAACTTTGAGGAGCTTGGCCTGCAGCTCGGGCGCGAGGGCGCCGATCTCGTCCAGGAAGAGCGTCCCCCCGTGCGCCGCCTCGAACAGCCCCGGCTTCCCGGTCCGCGCCTCCGCGAACGCGCCGCGCTCGTAGCCGAACAGCTCCGCCTCCAGCAGCGTGGCCGGAAGGGCGGCGCAGTTCACCTCCACGAACGGACCGCCGGCACGCGGGCCGTTGTAGTGGATGGCCTGCGCTAGCAGCTCCTTCCCCGTCCCCGTCTCCCCCGTGACGAGCACCGTCGCGGCCCCGCGGGGGATCACGCGCGACGCGCGGTCCAGCGCCGCGCGGAAGACCGGGCTCTCCCCCACCATCCGAGAGAAGTCGTACTGCGCCCGCTGCGCCCGGGTCAGCTCCTCCACCCGGACCGTCCGCAGCGTGCGCTCCGCGCACTCCACCATCCACGAGCGCAGGGCGCTCAGGTCCGCCGGAAGGGCGAAGTAGTCGGCCGCCCCCGCGCGCACGAGCGACACCGGCAGGCGGTACTCCGTCTCCGCACCCACGACCACCACCTGCGGCCCCCCGCGCACCGTGGGCTCCCGGAGCACGCCGAACGCCTCCGTCTCCACCCCTCCTGCCGCCACCAGCAGGCCGCAGGCGTCTCCGGGGCACTCCAGCTCGGCCGCGGAAGCCACGAAGCGCACGTCGGCACCAGTGGTCGCGGCGAGCCGCGACCACTGGTCCTCGAACGAATCGCTCAGCTTCAGGACGACGAGCGTCGGCGTCATGGCGGGGTGCACGGGGAACGATGGGCTACGCCCCGCAACCTACCACCCTGCACGGGAAGCCGCAAAGGGCGCGGCCTATCCGCGGCACCCGATCCACCCCTTGGAATTGGGTAGGGGGCAGCCGGCCGAGAGACCGGCTGCGCCCCTCCCACACCACCGTACGTGCGGGTCCGCATACGGCGGTTCGAAAGGTTGAGGTGCAGGTGTGTGGTTCCCGTCCTGGACCAAGAGGCTGCTCCCCGCCGTCGGTGCTTCCTCACTCGGCCTTCCTCTCGGGGCTTCACCCCTACCCTCCAGCGCGAGCCCTGCCGAGGCAGGCTTCTGAGGCGATGCACCTCTGAGGTTCGCAGTGTTCGTCCTCCCTTCCGTTCGGCCCTTCATCGGGGGGCTGGGTCCAAGCGCATGATGCACCCCGGCCGACTACTATGGCCTCTGCTGACTTCTCGCTCCGCCGCGTACGACTCCCCGACAGCGTCCCTCTTTCAGAGGTAAGGCGAGATCTCCCCGGGTAAGAACTGGAACTGTCCCCGCACCACCGCCGGATTTACATCGCCTGGCCTTTGGTCGTGAGAGCTTCGCGGTCGCTTGCCCGCTCGCCCTGCCCGGCAATGCCTTGTATCCGATTTCTGTTCGTCGGCGCGCGGGTCTCGCTAGCCGCTTCTTTCAGCCCTACCCTCGCGGGCAGCACCTTGCGGTTCGCTCGGGTCCCTACGACCAAGTTCCCAGAGGACTTTCACCTCCAAGCTCCAGCCCAGGCCGGGCACACAAGCACGGCCGGGCGGCACCCCTTCCAGGGTGCCGCCCCGCTCCCGCTTCCGCACGATCCCGCCGCCGGTGGCCTATACCCCCGCGGCGACCTCCGCCTCGATCCCCCGGGTCCGCAGGATCAGCTCCACCGTCTCGCCGATCTTGTTGTTCGGCGTGGAGGCGCCCGCCGTCAGCCCGATGCTCACGGGGCCGGCAGGGAGCCAGTCCTCCGCGACCAGCTCCGGGGCGTCGAAGGGGCTGCCGTTGGGCTTGAACCGGATGGTCCCCGCCGTGGCGTCGATGCACCCCGCGTCCGCGATGTGAAAGGTGGGCGTGTGCCGGGCGCAGAGCACGGCGAGGTGGTTCGTGTTCGAGGAGTTGTACCCTCCGATCACGATCATCAGGTCCGGGGGACCGTCCGGTCCGGCGACCAGCTTCACCACCGCGTCCTGCCGCTCCTGCGTGGCGGAGCAGATGGTGTCGAACGAGCGGAAATGCGCGTCGGGCGTGTACCCCGGCTCGCCGCCGTGACGGCGCTCCAGCGACTTCGCGACCTCCGCGGCGATGGCGAGCGATTCGCCGGAGAGCATCGTCGTCTGGTTGGCGACGCCGATGTGGGCGAGGTGCACGTCCGGGTCGAACCCCGGCGAAGTCTTCTCGGCGAAGTGCGCCAGGAACTCCTCGCGCGAGAAGGCGCCCGGCGCGCCCTCCAGGTAGTCCATCACCCGCCGCGCCTCCGCCATGTCGCGGACGATGACGAACGCCCCGCCCGGATGGCGGAACACCTGGCTCGCCGTGGCGCGCGTCTCCTCGTGGTAGTACTTCCCGTGGATCAGCGCCGTGAACCCCTCCCGGGCATACTGGTCCACCCGCTTCCACACGTTGAGCACGCTTCCGCAGGTGGTGTCCACCAGGATGCAGCCGATCTCCTGCAGGCGCCCGAAGTCGCTCACCGTGACCCCGAAGGCGGGGAGGATCACCACGTCCTCCGGGGTGAGGACGGAGAAGTCGAACACGCCCTCCCCATCGGGGTAGAGGAAGACGATCCCCATCTCCACGAGGCGGCGGTTCACGTGCGGGTTGTGGATGATCTCCCCGACCAGGAAGATGCGGCGGTCGGGGAACTGCGTCCGCGTTTCGTACGCGTAGTCCACCGCCCGGTCCACGCCGTAGCAGAAGCCGAACTCCTCGGCGAGACGCACCGTGACCCGCTGGTCGCCGTCGCCGTAGGTCTCCTCGTAGCCGCGGGCGCGGATCCGGTCCACGAGCGCGCTGTGGTAGTCGGCCTGGATCAGCGGCTCGATGGCCCGCTTGAGGCCGAATCCGCGTCTAAAGTACGTTTGCTCCATGAGTTCCTGCGGACGGGCTCGATAGGCGCACCGGCGCTGGCGCGGGGCGCCTGAACGCTAACGGGAGAACCCTCCCGCCGCAACCGCGAACTTCGCCCGGGGGCTCGCTTTCGAAGGGTGCGGGGAATAGTTTTTGCCCGGGTGCGGAAGGCTCGGAACCACCCTGTCCGGCCGTACGACGACTTCCAGGAGAGACCTGCCCGAGATGACGATCCGGCGACGCACGGTGCCCCGCGAAGGACGAGGATGAGGACCGCGAAGGGAAAGCGCCTCGGAGGAGCGCCCCGCCCCGGGCGATGGGAAGTCCGTCCGCAGACCCGCCCCGCGAGGGGTGCGTACCGCTCCGAGATCCTGTTCCTGCTGGGGCTGGGTTTCCTCCTCCTGGGAGGGGTGGTGGGGTTCGGGTGGGAGATGGACCGCCAGGTCCGTGGAGGGATCATGCGGCAGATGGCGGAAGCAGAGGGGCGCCCCGACTGGGTGCCCCTCGACCAGCTCCCGCCCGCCCTCCCCCGCATGGTGGTCGCCGTGGTGGACCCGGACTTCCGCGAGCGCCGGCCCCTGGACGCGGCGACGCCGGGGCACACCCTCCCCCGCGACCTCGTGGCCCAGGTGCACCTGCTGCGGAACGACCTTCCCGGGGAGGCGCGCGGCCTCCTGATGGCCCCGCTGCTGGAGAACCGGCTCTCGCGCGACGAACTGCTGGAGCTGTACCTGAACCGCGTCTACTTCGGGAGGAGCGACGGGTTCCCGGTGTTCGGGGTGTACCACGCCTCGCGCGAGTTCTTCCGGAAGAACCCCGGACAGCTCACGGTGGGGGAGATGGCGACGCTGACGGGGCTCCTCCTCCGGCCCCGCATCGAGGAGCCGGCGCGCGCGCCGGGGGCGGTGGGAGCGCGCCGGAACGAGGTGCTCCGGCGGATGCTGGAGGCAGGGGTGATCGACGAAGCCGCGTACCGAGCCGGGCTGCAGGAGCCGCTGGCCTTCCAGCCCGGGATGGACTTCGCGCCGATGTCGCGGCCGTTCAGGTGGGAGGAGCCGACTCCGCCGATGCGGCTGCCGGCGGCGACGAGTCGGCCGGACTCGGGAGCGGTGCGGCCGGGCGCCTGACCGGCCGGGAGAGGTGGGCCTGGACGAGCCGCCACTCCCCCCGGACGCGCTGGTACACGCCGGTGAAGCGGAGCGAGTCGGGGCCCGCCGTCGCCGTTCGCCCGGCGGGCGAGACCTCCACGGAAGCGGCGACCCAGGCGGCCAGGGACTGCGGGCCCAGCGTCACCTTCACGTCGCCCACGCGCACGTTGGACGGCACCGTGTCCCGGACCGCGCGCAGCACCTCCGCGAGCCCCTCGGGCCCGAGGGCGGGCGTCCCGCTCTCGGGCCCGACCACGTACACGTCGGGCGCCGGGGCGAGGGCGAAGACGGCGCCGCCCGGGTCGTCGCGGTCCAGCGCGGGCCCCATCGCCACGACCCGGTCCGTCAGCTCCGCGGAGAACAGGTCCCGCTCGGCGGCGGCGGGATCCCGCTGCGAGTAGAACTGGCGGGGCGTCCGCTCGATCTTGCAGGCGGAGAACAGCAGCGTCGCGGTCAGCGCGATCCCCAGGCTTCGGTGCACGGCGTCTCCCGACGAGGGTCCAGGGTGGGTGGAAGCCGTACCAAGATGCGGCCCGTTCGCCCGCTGTCAAGCAAGCGCCGGACCGCACCTCCGGCCCCCTCCGGGGTATTCCAGCCCGGACACGCCGGAACCCGGTCCAAGCGACTTGACGGGTCCCCCCGGTTTCACCATCGTCCAGCGATACCCCTTGCCGTTCATCCGAGAGGTACGATGATCTGGTTCGGTAATCTCCCGATGCCCGCCCCGCGCGCGCTGCCGCCGGGGGAAGAACACACCCGCATGGCCCGCGCGCTGCGGGCGGTGGCGGCGCGCGAACCCCACCTGTCCGGGCGGGCCCTGCTCGACGCGATCGAGGCGACGGGGGGGCCGGACCGCGCGACCGCGGAGCGCCTCCTCCCCTGGTTCCGCCACTTCGACCCGGACCGTCACTTCTCCGAAAACCTTCGCAGGCTGGCCCTCAAGGGGGCGCCCGCGGCGGAGGAGTTCAGGGGGCTCGTCCGCTACGTGGTGGAGGACCTCACGGGGAGCGGGGAGGTGGCGGAGGTGGGGCCGGAGCCCGCCATCCGCTTCCGGAGCGGCGAGCGGGAGGGGGTCGTCCTGGCCTACCCCCAGGTCGGCTTCTCCCTGGGCGGGGAGGCGCGGAAGGTCGTGGAGGCGGCGGTTGAGGAGATGCCGGACACCCTGGTGATCGTGGCGAAGAACTTCACCGAGACGGCGGCGGGCCAGCTCTCCGGCATCCTCTCGGGGAGCGGGGTGCCGGGAACGCTCGTCACCGTCAACCTCCTCCTCGGGCTGCGGGCGGTGAAGCTGCGCTACCAGCCCTCCGCGGAGCGCGTGATCGAAACGCTCGGCGCGGGACGGCCGCTCCGCTCCGTGGACGTGGCCCTGCTCGGGAACCGCGGCTGACCCCGCCCCGGCCGGACCCTCGCCCGGAGCCGCACCCTCGCGCGGCTCCGGGCGTTTTCCGTTGCGGACCGACCGCCCCGCATCTTGCGTGACCTGGGATTTTCCGGCTACCCTATGAAGAATTCTCCACCTCCGGCGAGCGACAGGAGATCCCCGGCGGGTCCGGGCCGCGGCGGGCGTCCACGCCCCGGGCGGCCGGGGGCGCACACCGAAGACCATCCGCGGAGCCGTTCCGCGGGCAGAGGACTCGTTCACGGATGAGCTACCGCATCAAGAGCGTCGCGGCGCTGACGGGGATCAACACCGCCACCCTGAGGGCCTGGGAGCGGCGCTACCAGCTCGTCGTGCCGCGCCGCACGCCCGGAGGCTACCGCGTCTACTCGGACCAGGACGTGAACACCCTCTCCCGGGTGAAAGCGCTGCTGGACCGGGGGCTCAAGGTGGGCGAGGCGGTGGAGATCGTGCAGCGGGGCGAGGAGACCCCGGCGCTCCCGGAGGCGGCGGCCTCCACCGAGGCGGTCCGCGAGGCGATCCTTTCGGTGCTGCTGGACTTCGACCGCCAGGCCGCGGACCGTCTCTTCGACCGCCTGGGCGCCCTCCCCTTCGACGCGCGTGTGGAGGAGGTGCTGATGCCGCTCCTGCGGCGCGTGGGCGACCTCTGGTCGCGCGGGGAGGCGACCGTCGCGCAGGAGCACTTCGTCTCGGTGTTCGCCCGGGAGAGGCTGGACTGGATGCTCGGCTTCCTTTCCGCCGCGCCCGCGGACGGACCCGAGGCGGTGTTCGCCGGTCTCCCGGGAGAGCGCCACGAGCTGGGGCTGATGGGAGCGGCCGTGCAGCTGGCGACGCGGGGATGGCGGGTGACGTACCTGGGAGCGGACGTCCCCTTCCCTGACCTCGAAGCGATGCTGGCGGACCGGCGCGCCGCGCTGCTCTGCACCTCGGTGGTGATGCCGGTCTCCCACGGCGACGCGGTGGAGCTGGCCCGGACGCTGCGGAAGCTCGCTCCTGCGCGGACCGGGGTGGTCCTGGGCGGCGAGGGGATCCCGGAGGGGGTCCCGGAGGTACCTGTGAAGGGCGTCGCGGTGTTCCGGCGGCTCGACGACGCCCGGGGGTTCTTCACGCTCAACGGCTCGCACCCCCCGGCCGCTTCCCCGCGCGAGCCCACCGCTCACCTGTGAGGCGCGAATGGCGTACGTGATCGAATACGAACCGGAAGACCCGTCGGACGAGACGGGGTGGGTTCCGGTGGCGACCTACGGGATGGTCTACGAGGCCGAGTTCGCGCGCGCCACCCTGGAGAGCGCGGGGATCCCTGCGCACGTGCACGGCACCGAGCACGTCGCCATCTTCGGCCCGGGGTGGATGGGCGCGAGCGCCCGGGGAATCACCGTGATGGTGCCGCAGGAGTTCCTGGACGAGGCGAGAGAGGCGCTGGAGCCGGGGGAGGCGGTGGAGGAGGACGAGGGAGATCCGGACTGACCGGCCCCGGAGAGGTGGGACGAGCGAAGGGAGGCGCGGCCCCGCGTGGGCCGCGCCTCCCTTCGTCATGACACCAGGGGCCTTCAGCGCTGGCCATCCTGCGCGGCGCCCACCTCCACCCTGCCCTGCGCCTCGCCGCCGTTGCCGGCGACCTGGATCCGGCGCCTCTGGACGCGCTCGCTCTTGGGGATGCGGACGGTGAGCACACCGTGGTCGAAGGCGGCCTCGATGCTCTCGGACTCCACGTCGCGCGGGAGGACGAACGAGCGCGAGAAGGTGCCGTAGCGCCGCTCGGCGAGGTGGTACTTCCCCGCCTCCCCGGCGTTGCGCTCCTCGCGCTTCTCGCCGCGGATGGTGAGCACGTTGTTCTCCACGTCCACCTCGATGTCGTCCGGCCGGAGCCCGGGCATCTCGGTGACGACTCGGATCTCCTTCTCCGTCTCGATCACGTCGGTCTCGGGCGCGCGCATCAGCGAGCCGCGGCTGCCTCCGCCGGACGCTCCCCAGAGGGAGTCGAAGAGCCGGTCGAAGGGATCGTTCGTGGTGCGGTACGGAGTGATCGCCATGGTTGCCTCCCTGGATGGATCTACGGTGTTCGCAAAAGGCGGGTCGCCGCCCGACAGCCACGGATCCAGGCAATCAGGATACCAGCCCGGAGGCGCCTTCGCGTGCCGAAACGACGCACCCCGGCGCCGGATCGGCAGTCGGAACTGCAAGGTGGGCAGGTAGATATGCCGGACTCTCCCCTGAATCCGAACGGGCCGGGCGCCGCGAAGGACGCCCGGCCCGTTCGGGACCGGCAGGGTCTACCCCGGCGCGGAGCTACCGGCAGACCTCGCTCACCACCTGCCCTTCGATGACGACGGCGCAGACGTGGGAGGTGTACTCGAAGGGATCGCCGTCGAAGAGCACCAGGTCGGCGTCCTTCCCCGCCTCCAGCGAACCCACGCGCCGCTCCATCCCGATGGCGCGGGCGGCGTCCAGGGTGACGGTGCGCAGGGCGCCTTCCATCCCCATCCCGTTGGCGGCGGCGATGGCGGCCTCGAAGAGCACCACTCGCGTCTTGGGGACGTACCCCTCGAAGCCGCTCTGCAGGGCGACGGGGATCCCTGCGTCGCGCAGGAGCTTCGCCGTCTCGAGGGTGGCGTTCTCCGTCTCCCCGCCCGTGCGGACCATGGTGGGGTGGAGGATCACCGGGACCCCTGCGGCCCGGATCTCGTCGACCACCAGGTACGACTCGGCGGCGCCGTCCAGCACCAGACGGAACCCGAACTCCTTCGCCAGCCGGAGGGCGGCCAGGATCTCGGGGGCCTGCTGCACGGTGAAGAGCGCCGGGCGGCGGCCGTTCAGGACCTCCACCAGGGCCTCCAGCTTCAGGTCGCGCGCCTGCCCGCCGGCCTTCACCTTGCGCTCGTACTCGCGGGCCTTGAGGAACTCCGTGCGGAGCATGGAGACGCCGCGCGCGCGGCTGCCGGGGGTGCGGTAGTTGGAGGCGACGCTCCGTCCCAGGGTGAAGGCCACCATGGTCGCGGAGTCCACCAGCGCCTCTCCCACGTCGTCCCCGCGGGTCTTCACCACCATGGTCTGCCCGCTGGCGAGGGCGCCGGGCCCGTGCCCGGTGTGAACCGTCGTCACGCCGTGGACCCGCAGCCACTCCACCAGCTCGTCGTTCGCGTTGTAGGCGTCCACGGCGCGCAGCTCCGGCTGCACCGCGTCGGTGCGGTCGAGCTGGTCCTGGTCGTGGGGCTGGTTGAGGGCCCCCGCGAGCCCCACCACCGAGTGGGCGTCCACCAGCCCGGGGGTGACCACCTTCGCCTCGAGGACCCGGTAGCCGGCGGGGATGGCGACCTGCGACGCAGGGCCGACGCGCTCGATCTTCCCGCCGCGGACCAGTACCACGCCGTCGCGGATGGGAGCCCCGGACACGGTGTGGACGGTCTCGCCGCGGACGGCGAGCTGCGCCGCGAGGGAGGGAGCGGAGAGCGCCACCCCCAGGAGGGCGGCGAGAGGTGCGAGCCGGCTCATTCGTGTCCCTCCTCGCCGTGGTGGGCGTGCATGGCGCCGCCGCGGTACGCGCCGTAGCCTCCGACCGCGAGCTTGCGCTGCTCCGGATCGGCGCGATCGAAGAGCTTGCTCCCCTCCACCCAGGTCTGCTCGACGTGGGTGTACACGCTGAGCGGGTCGCCGGTGAGGACGATGAAGTCGGCGTCCTTGCCGCGCTCCAGCGAACCGATCCGGTCCTCGAGGTCGAGCATCCGCGCGGGAGCGAGCGTCAGCGCCTCCAGCGCCTTCTCGCGCGACATCCCGTACCTCACCCCCATCCCCGCCGAGCGCAGGAAGAAGCGCGAGTCCGTGATCCCGTCGTCGGTGTGGAACGCCACCGCCACCCCCATCCTTTCCAGCGCGGCCCCGTTCACGTTGCTGAAGCCGGCGGTCTCCAGCTTCCCGCCGGGAGAGTCCAGGATGATGATGGAGGCCGGGACGCGCGCCTGGGCGATGCGGTCGGCCACCCGGTGCGCCTCGCTGACGTGCTGGAGCACCATCCGGAAGCCGAACTCCTCGGCCAGCCGCATCGCCGTCAGCACGTCGTCGGCCCGATGGGTGTGGAAGTGGACCACGCGCTTCCCGTCGAGCACCTCGGCCAGCGTCTCCATCTCCAGGTCGCGCGCGGGCAGCTTGGAGGCGTCGCCGCGAGCGGCGCTCACCTTCGCCCGGTACTCGCGCGCCTTGACGAAGCGGTCGCGGACGATGGCGGCGGCGCGGGCCCGGGTGCCGGGCTGCGGGGCGCTCCCGCGGGGGTTGGTACCGTTCGCCATCTTCAGCCCGCCGCACACGTCGCGGACGGGATCGGAGCAGAAGAGGAGCCCGTCGATGGAGTGGGTGTCGCGGAGCTTCAGGTACGCCGTCTGTCCGCTCATCAGCAGCCCGGAACCGGGCATGACGTTGGCGGTGGTGACCCCGCCGGCGCGCGCCCTCCGGATCCCCGGGTTCCGGGGGTCGATGGTGTCGAGGATGCGGACCGCCGGGTGCATGGGCGAGGACTGGTCGCCGCCGTCTCCGCCGCCGATGTGCGAGTGGGTGTCCACCAGGCCGGGCATGATGACCCTGCCGGTGACGTCGTGGACCTGGGCGTCGGCCGGGACCGCGGTCTCGGGGCCGCCGACCGCCACGATTTTCCCTCCCTGGACGACGAGCACGCCGTTCTGGATGGGGCCGGAGGCGATGGGGAGGAGGGTGGCGCCCCGGAAGACCTGGGCGCGCTCCTGCGCCGCGAGCGGCACGGCCGTACCGACCGCCGCCAGCAGGAGGAGGCATGGGAACGTTCGCTTCATTCGGATGCGTGCTCCTTGGGTGGAGAGATGTTTTGGGAGGAACCGGCAATATACGCGGCGCGGCGGGGTTCCGCACGGGCGGAACGCGCGAGGGGGCGGCGCCGTCGTACGACGGCGCCGCCCCCTCGCTTCCTCACCCGCGGGTCCGGCTATCCCTTCAGCCGGATCCAGATCGCACCCACCTCCTTTTCGCCTACCCGGACCCCGGTGTTCTTGAAGACGTCCACGGCCTCGATGGCATCGGGGGAGAGCGCCTGGAAGCCCGGGTCCCGGTCGTCGCCGGTGCTCACCACCTCGCCGTCCGCTCCCACCACGAACCAGAGGTGTTGGGGAGCGACGTTCCCTCCGGCGACGCCGGGATGATGCCGCTCGATGGCCGCCGTGACCGTCGCGAGGTCGACCCGGGGGGTACTCCCCTCCCCTCGGGCGGTGGCGGTGATCCGGGCGGTGGCGGTCACCCCGTCTCCCTCGCCGGCTCGGATGGTGATCCGCTGGGCACCCGGCGTCGCGATGTCGACGGCACCTCCCGCGGCGGAGTCGGCGGCCCGGACGCGGACCTTCACGCTCCCGGGCGCCGACGGGTCCGTGGACGCGGTCCGGGGGGGCGCGGCGGGGTCGCGGAGCTGCACCCAGATCACCCCGACGGGGTCCGGTCCCATCTGCCCCGCCGCCATCTTCATGACGTTCACCGTTTCGATCGTCGCCGCATCCAGGCCGGCGTCCGGGAACTCCAACCCCCCGTTCCCGGCTCCGCTCGTGCCGAGCCGGCTCGCGACCACCTCGCCCTCGTGCGAGATCACGAACATGGCGTAGTCGTTGCCCTGCATGCCGCGGGTGAGGACCTCGGGGAAGTGGGCGGCCATGGCCTCCCGCGGGGTGACCTTCGCCGGCTTCAGCCCCTCGGGAGCGTCCGGGGCTGCGTAGACGCGCTCGGCCGGAACCGGGGCGAGCGGGGTGGGGGCCGGGGTCTCGCAGGCGGCGACGACCAGCCCGACGGAGAGGGCGCCGAAGCCCGCGGCGCGGGCCCAGGGGGAACGGGGACGAGGCAGGGTCATGATGCGGATCCTCCTTTCGAGGAACGAGGTGGGTTCGGAGAAGGCCGCGGCGGCCAGGGGCGAGCCGCTCGCGCGGCGGCCGACCTCCAGCAGGAGCGACCCGTAGGCGCGCACGTCGTCCCGGCGGCGCAGGACGCGGGCGTCGCAGTCGATCTCTACGGCCAGCCGGAGGCGGCGGAGCTGCCACCACACGGCCGGGTTCCACGGGGTGAGCACCAGGGCGGCGAACCCCAGGGCGAGGAGGCGGGGATCGCCCGCGCGGACGTGCTCCTGCTCGTGCGCCAGGAGCAGGTCGAGCCGGGCCGGGTCCGTGCCGACGGCCCACTCCGGGAGCACGATACGGCTGCGGAACAGGCCGACGACGGCCGGACCCGTGTCCCGCGAGACCAGCACGGGAACCCCGGCCAGCTCGGCGGAGCGCCAGCGGCGACGACGGCGGCGCAGGAGCCCGGTCATGCCGAGGAGCGCGAGGAGGGTGGCCGCGGAAGCCGCGCCCCAGGCCAGCCGGAGGGGACGTTCGAGCGCCGCCAGGTCGAGCCGGCGGACCGCGGCATCCCCGGCGAGAAGGGCGGCCGGCGAGATCCGCTCCCCCTCCCCGGCGATCGCGGCGGGAGGAGGCGCAGCGGGCGCGGAGGGCGCCTCCCGCGGCACGAAACGATACGCGGCGGGGATCGCCACGGTGAGGAGCAGGGCGCCCACCCACACCCAGCGCGTCGGCAGCCGGTACGTCCGCAGCGCCCGCTCCAGCGTGGCGGCACCCAGGACGAGCACGGACCCCACCGCCATACAGTACAGCATCCAGTGTGCGATCACGGGCGGTCGTCCTCCCCTTCCAGGCGCTCGTCGAGGAGACGGCGCATGCGGCGCAGCTCCTCGTCGGAGACGCGGCGGTCGGAGACGAGATGGGTGAGCAGCATCTCCGGAGAATCCTTGAAGAGCTTGTGGAGCATGCGGCGGAGCGCGCTCCGGCCGGCCGTCTGCCGCTCCACGCGGGGGAAGTAGCGGTGCGCCCGCCCCTCCTCCTCGTGTCCGACGTACCCCTTCTCCTCCAGGGTGCGCAGCACGGTCAGCACGGTTGTGTAGGCGAGGTCGTCCGCGAGGCGCTCGCGCACCTCCGTCACCGTGGCGGTCCCCGTGTCCCACAGCACGTCCATCACGTCCAGCTCCCGTTCCGTGAACGAGACTTCCATCGGTCGATTCCTTGTTTCCGGGTCGAGGGTCGAGCGCCCTTCACCGCGAGGCGGGTTTCTACTAGATCATTAGTAGAGGATAACGAACCGCGCCACCTATGTCAACTATTCTGTTAGTAGTAAATATAAATCATTATTCGCACGCTACTTGCGCCACATCACCCCGCTCCTGCACACGTGGAAACCAGCAGCGTGGGGAGGTGCGGAATGAGGAACCGGATGGGTGGCGTGGGGGCACTCGCGGCCCTGCTTGCAGGGTGCGCGCTCGTGCCGGTGAGGGGCGATGAGAGGGTCGCCGCCACGGTCCGTATAGTCGATTCGGATGGGCGCTCCGCGGGGAGCGCGGTGATCACGGAGGCGTCGCGGGGCGTACGTGTGAACCTGAACACAACGGGTCTCCCCCCCGGGGTTCACGGCGTACACTTCCACGAAAACGGCGTGTGCGAGCCGCCCGGGTTCTCCACGGCGGGCGGGCACTACAGCCCCGTCGTCAGGACGAACAACGGGGGGGGACCGCAGGTGCCGGACACACGGTACCTCCCCGACCTCAAGGTGAAGGAGGACGGGGTGGGGCAGATGGAGACCATCGTCAAAGGGGTAAGGCTGCGCGGGGCGAACTCGCTGCTGAAGCGGGGCGGTACGACGCTGGTGATCCACACCGCCGACAAGGGCACCCGGTCGGTGTCGTCCGCGAGCGACCGGGCCCGCATCGCCTGCGGGGTGGTCCGGGAGCAGTAGCTCCGCGTCGCGGGAGCAGCCGCCGGGGCGCCCTTTGCCTCATTCGCCGAACGGATAGGTCTCCGGCGGCTCTCCCGTGTCGTGCTCGGCCATGTGTAGAGGGCGGAGCGCGCGTGTCTCGTCGAGGTAGAGCACCGCGTCGTAGCGGAGGGGGAGCACGGTGGGGACGTAGTTCCCCCACCGCTCGGCGCCGGGCGTGTAGACGACGCCGATGGCCCGGTGTCCGAGGGGGTCCATCGCCGCGTCGGCTCCGACGAGGTCGTCGGTGAAGATCAGGCGGTCTTCCGCGCCCGCCGCGTGGAAGACGGATTCCCAGCTCCCGGCCCGCGCGGGGGGCACGTCCATCCGCTGCATCTGCGCCCCCCACTCGTCCCCGGCGATCACGCTCCCCCGGTGCGAGGAGAACCCCACCAGCACCACCTCATCGTCGCCCCACGCCTGCCGCGCGAGCTGCCCCACGTTCACCATCCCGGCCCGCGCCATGTCGGTGGCGCGCGCGTCGCCGATGTGGGTGTTGTGCTCCCAGACGATGGCCTTCGCGTCCGGACCGTGGTGCTCCACGAGGCGCTCCAGCGTCTCGATCATGTGGCTGTCGCGCACGTTCCACGACTCCGGCCCGCCGCGGACCATGGTGCGGTAGTACAGCTCGGCGTTGCGGGCGACCCGCGCGTTCTGCTCGGCATCGAAGAACGCCTCCCGGTCGTCCTCGCGGTACCGCGGAGCGTTGCGGCGCAGCTCCATGAGCATGGCGACGACCTCGCTCTCGCAGCTCGTGGGGACCACGGCCGTCGCCATCGCGTACTCCTGCACGTCCTCGTGGTACGGGTCGAAGCAGCCGTAGGCGCGGCGGGCGCGCCGCGCGGCCTCGGGGTCCATGCGCTCCAGGTACTTCGTCACGGCGTCCATGGACTGCCAGAGCGAGTACACGTCCAGCCCGAAGAAGCCCACCTTCTTCTCTTCGGGCAGGGGCTCGTTCCACCTCCTCGTCCACTCCGCCAGTGCGACCACCTCGCGGTTCGCCCACATCCAGGTGGGCCAGCGGTCGAATGCGTGAAGCACCTCGTACGCGCTGGCCCCGGAATCCGGCCACCCCTTCACGTAGCGGTTCACCCGGTAGCAGTCCGGCCAGTCGCCCTCCACTGCGATGAAGGAGAACCCCTTCTCCCTCACCAGCCGCTCGCTGAGCGCGTGCCGCCAGGTGTAGAACTCGCGGGTCCCGTGCGACGCCTCGCCCAGCAGGACGAAGCGGGCGTCGCCGATCCGGTCCAGGAGCGGATCGAGGTCGCGGGCGTCCCGGAGCGGGTGCTGGACCTCGCGGATGCGGGCGATGAGGTCGCGCGCGGACATGTCCGGCCTCCTTGCAGACGGTTCCCTTCGCCGCTCGCGCCGCCGCACCTCCCCGGCCGGCCACGCGGGACCGGGGTGCGGCACTGCAAGGATCGCCCCCGTGCAGGCGGGCGTTGGACATCCGGCGGACGGGAAGCCATGTTGGGCCCGTCTCCCATGGAATTCCTCGCACTCCGAACCGGAAGCGGCTCCCTGCACCAGCAGCACGCCGGCACGGCGCACCGCATCGCCTTCGTCGCCCTCGCGGCCTTCTGCCTCACGCCCTGGGCGTCGCCCGCGCTCGCGCTCGCCCTGGGGGCGGGGCTGGCGCTCACGCTGGGGAACCCCTTCCCGGAGCGGACGGCGAAGGCATCCCGGACGCTGCTGCAGGCGTGCGTGGTGGGGCTGGGGTTCGGGATGCCGCTGGCGGCGGTGGCTTCGGCGGGGGCGGCGGGAATCGGCTTCACCGTGGCGGGGATCGCGGCCACCCTGGCGGCGGGGACCCTGCTCGGGCGCTGGCTGCGGGTGGAGCGGACCACCTCCGTGCTCATCACTGCGGGAACCAGCATCTGCGGCGGGAGCGCCATCGCGGCCGTGGGCCCGGCGATCGGGGCCGGCGCGGAGGCGATGAGCGTCTCGCTCGCGACGGTGTTCGTGCTGAACGCGGTGGCGCTCTACGTCTTTCCGGCGGTGGGACACCTGCTCCACCTGAGCCAGGAGCAGTTCGCGGTGTGGGCCGCCGTCGCGATCCACGACACCAGCTCGGTGGTGGGCGCCGCGGCGGCGTACGGGGAGGAGGCGCTCCGCGGCGCGACGGTGCTGAAGCTGGCGAGGGCCCTCTGGATCGTGCCGCTGACGCTGGGCGCGGCCGCCCTGTTCCGGCGCGCCCCGGGCTCGCCGGGGGAAGCCGCGGCGCGAGCCGGGATCCCCTGGTTCATCGGCCTCTTCCTGCTGGCGGCGGGAGCGAGGACACTTCTCCCCGCCGGGGCCGTTCCGGTCCTGGACGGCGCGGCCCGGCTCTCCCGGCGGGGCCTGGTGCTGACGCTCTTCCTGGTCGGCGCGGGGCTCTCCCGCGCCACCCTCCGGGCCGTCGGGTTCCGCCCCATGCTCCAGGGCGCGCTCCTGTGGGCGGTCGTGTCCGTCTCCGCGCTCCTGGCCGTGCTCACCCTGATGCCCGCCGCGTAGCTCAGGCCGGAACGAGCCCCTTGCCCCGACCCGGCCGGCAATTCATTTTATTCCTGTCAATCTTAGACACTAAGATGTATCCTCACCCCAGCCGCGGCGCCGCATCGTGACGAGCGACTCCCCGGAACGTATCGCGCTCCTCCAGGCCCTTCGCCGGGAAGGGCGCGAGTTCAGCCTGACCACCGTGTTCCTTCACCAGATGGTGGCGGAGCGCCTGGGATTGAGCCCCACCGACCACCGCTGCGCCGACATCCTTTCCCGGACGGGCCCGCTCTCCGCGGGGGAGCTGGCGGAGCGCACGGGCCTCACCACGGGTGCCATCACGGGCGTCGTCGACCGGCTGGAGCGGGCCGGCCTGGTGCGTCGGGAGAAGGACCGGAACGACCGGCGGCGGGTGATCGTGCGCCCCACCTGGGGAGAGGAGCGCGAACGGGCGCTCGCCGTCCTCTTCGAGCCGGTGTGGCAGGGGTTCGTGGAGATCTGCGAATCGTACAGCGACGACGAGCTTCGCCTGATGTCGGAGTTCCTCTCCCGCTTCCGCACCATGGCGCAGGAGGAGGCGCGGAAGCTCCGGATGCAGGGGAGCGGACGTACCCGGGGGAATGCCGCGGACTGACCCGGAGAGGCGGCCCCTCCACCGTCAGGCGCCCTTCCCTTCCGGCGCCGGATCGCCTACCCGGCGCCCACCCCTCACCGCCGGAGCCGCTTCCGGCGCCTCCCGGAGCCGGATCACCACTCCTTCGTCCGGCCGCAGGCGCACCTCGCGCCCCACCGGCTCCCCTTCCCGGTCCAGGTAGGTGGACAGGGCCACGGTCCCCGCGGGCGCGTTCTCCGGGAGCCGGAGAACGTGCGGATCCGCGCCCAGGTTGAGGACGACGAGGAAGTCGCTCTCTCCGTGGCGGGCCTTCCGCTCGTAGGCGAGCACGCTCCCGTCCGCGACGACGGGGGCGAACCGGCCCACCTCGAGCGCGGGCTGGCCGCGGCGAAGCTCGATGAGCCGCCGGTAGAGCGTCAGCGTCGACCGGGGGGCGTCGCGCTCCACCTCCACGTTGATGACCCGCCAGTCCTCGGCGACGGGGAGCCATGGCTCGCCGGTGGTGAAGCCGGCGTTCGGGCCGGTGTTCCACTGCATGGGCGTCCGCTCCGGGTCGCGTCCCAGCCCCCGGCCCGGCACCCGCAGCTCGTAGGGGTCGCGGACGCGGTCCGGGGGGATCTCCACGTCGTGCATGCCGATCTCGTCGCCATAGTAGAGCGTCGGCGTCCCCCGCAGCGTAAGCAACAGCATGGCCGCCACGCGGGCCTGCTCCGGCCCCACGCGCGAGGCGATTCGATGCTGGTCGTGGTTCCCCAGCACCCAGTTGGGCCAGCCGCCCTCCGGGAGTTCGGCCTCGTACTCTTCGATCAGCCGCGCGATGTGGCGCGCGTCCCACTCGGCCAGGATGAGCTGGAAGTTGAAGGGGAGGTGGGCTCCCGACAGGTTCTCGCCGTAGTAGTGGACCAGGCGCTCCACGGGGAGGTAGATCTCCCCGATCAGGACCCGGTCCTCGTATTCGTCGACCAGGGCGCGCATCCGGGCGATGACGGCGTGCACCTCCGGCTGGTCGGCGGTGTGCGTGGGAAGCACCGAGTCGAAGAGGCGCTGGTCGGGCGTCCACTCCGGGTTCGGGGGGTTGTCGCGGAACCCGGCGTCCTTGATGAGGTGCCAGATCACGTCCACCCGGAAGCCGTCCACCCCGCGATCCAGCCAGAAGCGCATCGCGTCGAGCATGGCGTCCACCACCTCCGGGTTGCGCCAGTTCAGGTCCGGCTGCCGGGAGAGGAAGGCGTGGTAGTAGTACTGTCCCGTCGTCTCGTCCAGGGTCCAGCCCGGCCCCCCGAAGTTGGAGAGCCAGTTGTTGGGGGGGCCGCCGTCCGGGGCCGGGTCGCGCCACAGGTACCAGTCCCGCTTCGGGTTGTCGCGCGAGGAGCGGGACTCCAGGAACCAGGGGTGCTGGTCGGAGGTGTGGTTGGGGACGAAGTCCAGGATCACCTTCAGGCCGCGAGCGTGGGCCTCCGCCACCATGTGGTCGAAGTCGGCCAGCGTCCCGAACATGGGGTGGATGCCGCAGTAGTCGGCCACGTCGTAGCCGAAGTCCGCCATGGGGGAGGGGTAGATCGGGGAGATCCACACCGCGTCCACGCCCAGCCAGCGGAGGTAGTCCAGGCGGGAGGCGATCCCCGGGAGGTCCCCCACCCCGTCTCCGTCGGAGTCCTGGAACGAGCGCGGGTACACCTGGTAGACGATCCCCCGCTGCCACCACCGGTATTCCTGCTTCATCCCGTGCCTCCCGCGCTCGCCTGGATGACTGTGACGGGCGGTCTGCCCGCCACGCCCCGCCTCAACGAGAGGGGGTCCCGCCCGTCGGCGCGAAGGTCTCGCCCGTGTAGTAGCGCGATTCGGCCGAGGCCAGGAAAACGTAGGTCCCCGCCATCTCCACCGGCTGCGCCGGGCGCTTCCAGTGTGTGTCCTTGCCGAAGTCCGGCACGTCCTCCGGGGGGAAGGTGCTGGGGATCAGCGGCGTCCAAACCGGCCCCGGAGCGACCACGTTGACGCGGATCCCGCGGTCTGCGACCTGCTGGGCGAGAGCCCGCGTGAAGGTGTGGATGGCTCCCTTGGTGGCGCTGTAGTCCAGGAGCACGGGGTTCCCCTCCAGCGCGGTGACGGAGCCGGTGTTGACGATGCAGGCGCCCGCCTTCATGTGCGGCAGTGCGGCGCGGGCCATGTAGATGTAGCCGAAGATGTTGGTCCGGAAGGTCCACTCGATCTGCTCGTCGGTCAGCTCCTCGATCGACTCGATCACCATCTGGTACGCCGCGTTGTTGACCAGCACGTCCAGGCGCCCGAACTCCTTCACGACCCGACCCACGAACTCCCCGCACTTCCCGCTGTCGCGGACGTCGAACCGCTCCACGATGCAGCGCCGCCCCGCCTTCTCCACCCACCTGCGGGTCTCCTCGGCGTCGGCCTCCTCCTTCTCCGCCAGGTAGGAGATCGCGACGTCGGCGCCCTCACGCGCGAGGGCGATCGCCACCGCCCGCCCGATCCCGCTGTCCCCACCCGTGACGATCGCCGCGAGCCCCTCCAGCCGGCCGGAGCCCCGGTAGCTCTCCTCGCCGTGGTCGGCGCGGGGCTCCATGAGCGCCTCGGTCCCGGGGAACTCCTGGTCGGGGACGTCCTTCGCCGGCGTGGGTCCGCGGGTGGGGTCTCGGTCGAGCATCGCTTCTCTCCTACTTCTTCGCGCGGGTGGATCCGTGTCGGGCCTCTGGCGGTCTGCACAAGGTGTACCGGGGGTCAGGCTGCCTCTTCGAATCCCGATAGGATCGGACACCGCTCCGCCCGGCGGTCGACATTCGGCTCGCGCCGAGGGCGAGAACATCTTCGCGCTGTCTGGTCATAAATGCACGGAATCCGGAGGGCGCTGGAGATCGTACTCTCCGCGCCCTCCGGATAGTTTTCTGGACGACCCTCTCAGCCGATAACGGTTCGGCTGGATTCTGAAGGTGCGGGCAGGTCAAAGACCGGCAACGCGGCATTGGTCACGGGACGTACGGCGCGAGGAATCTCCACTCACAGGTACGCTTACCTCGTGGCCCCGATAAGACGGTGCACGCTTCAGCCTACGACCGCAACGCCGCCAGCCTCACCCGCTCTAGCACCCTCCACCGCCCCTCGCCATCCTGCTGGACCACCACGTCGAATACGTCGGTAGCCTGTCCGGGGCCGATCATCACGGCTCGCACGGTCCTCTGCGCCGGGTCGGTCTCGGAACGCCGGTCGATCCCCGCGGGAGGGTAGTAGACACCTTCTCTGCGTGGCAAGCCGACGAACACACAGGTCGGTGGGCTCGGCTGGTTCGACCACGCCCTCAGCAACGCGGTGTCCGCCGGGCCGATGGCCGGGGGCGTGCCGTCCGGCCCATCCCCACAGCCGTCGACGAGCGATCTGCGGAACGCCTCGATACCGAGCCGGGCGAGGGTGGCGGCGCGGGCATCGACCCACTCCCGTCTCACCGGCGCAAAATCGCCCAGATCGACGAAGAGGCCGAGTCCCGGGTCCGAACGGAGGGGGCGCGGGTCGACCCGGATGCTGCGCCCTGCCTCTTCGGCCATGGTCCGCACGATCACCGCGAACAGGGCAGAATCGGGCTCGGATCGCTGGGTCGCCACCACGCCCGGCCCGTAGTCCGTCCCCGCCGCCAGGGACAAGGCCCCGCCCAGGAGCCCGAAGTACAGCAATGGTTTCATGTCCAAGGTTCTTCTCCTTGCGTTCGGAGACCGTGGGACCCCCACGCGACCGCTATCTTCCCGAGCTTGCCTCGCCCGACCCGGCCCACGATCATATCGCGACTGACGTTTCCATTCCACGGCACCCGAACGGACCCGACGATGACCACGCGATTCCGCGCCCGCCACGCGGCATGGGCCCTCCTGCTCGCGGCGTGCTCCGCACCACCCGCGGGCTCCGTTTCACCCGCCCCGGAGGCTCCCTCCGCCTCCGCAGGCGCCACCCTGGCGGAGGCCGCCGCGACCATCACCCCCGCGGGCGTGCGTGAGCGGATCGCGTTCCTGGCGAGCGACGAGATGCGCGGCCGGGACACCCCCAGCCCGGAGCTGGAGCGCGCCGCCGAGTACCTGGCCGCCGAGCTGCGGGAGATGGGGCTCCGGCCCGCCGGCGACGCGGGGAGCTACATCCAGCGCTACCCCCTCCTGCAGAACGCCCCCGACTCCGCCGGCATCGGCCTGACGGCGGATGGAGCCAGGGGCGCGCCGACCCTCGCCTACGGCCGGGACCTGTTCATCGTGCCGGCCGCCGGAGACTCCGCTTCCGGCGGCGCCGTGTTCCTGGGGCCGGTGTCGAGCCTGGAGGACGACACCCCGGACCCGGTTGCAGGACGGGTCGCGGTGGTGACGCTCGGGCCGGCGATCGAGATGGAAGTCCTCCAGGCGCCGCTCGCCGCCGCGCGGGCCGGGGCCACCGGGCTCGTCTTCGTCCTCCACCCGAGCCTCCCCGAAGAGGCGGTGCACTCCATCGCCGGGCATCTCGGAGGCTCGTCGTTCCAGGTGCCCATCCCGACGATTGCGGTCCGCCACGAGCGGGCCGAAGCGCTGTTCCGGGCCGCGGGAGTGAACCCTGCAGCCATCGCGGAGACCGCCCCCGCGCCGACCGTGCTGCCGACGACGCTCCGGCTGCGCACCCCGGTCGCGCGCATCGAGCACCGCGTACCCAACGTCGTCGCCGTGCTCCCCGGGAGCGACCCGGTGCTGCGCGACGAGTACGTGGTGCTCACCGCCCACTTCGACCACGTGGGCGTCGGCGCCCCGAACGCGGCCGGCGACTCCATCTACAACGGCGCCGACGACGACGCGAGCGGCACGTCCGCGATCCTGGCCGTGGCCGAGGCGATGGCGAAGCTGGAGCGGAAGCCCGCGCGCTCCGTGGTGGTGCTCGCGGTGAGCGGCGAGGAGAAGGGGCTGATAGGAGCCCTCTACTTCGGAAAGCACCCCACCCTTCCCATGGAGCGCGTGGTCGCCAACATCAACCTGGACATGATCGGGCGGAACGCCCCGGACACCGTGATCGCCATCGGCCAGGAGTACACCTCGCTGGGAGCACTCGCGCTCCGCATCGCGGCCGAGAACCCCTCCCTGGGCCTCGTGGTCGCGCCCGACCCGATGCCCCAGGAGCAGCTCTTCTTCCGGAGCGACCACGTCGCGTTCCTGCGTCGCGACGTCCCCGCGATCTTCTTCACCACCCTGCTCCACCCGGACTACCACGCCCCCTCCGACGAGGTGGAGCGGATCGACGCGGACAAGACGGCCCGCATCGCCCGGCTGGTCTTCCTCCTGACCCACGCCGTCGCCGACACGCGCGAGCGTCCGACCTGGGAGGGAGACGGGCTGCAGCAGGTGCGGCGGATGCTGGAGCGGTCACCGTTCTGAACCGGTCCCGCAGACGACCCGGATAAACACGGAAGAAGCCCACCGGGAGGTGGGGGGAGGCTCCGCAGGAGAGCGTATGTCTGAGCCCGCGAAGCGGGCGAGTTACGCACCTCCGGAGGAGCCTTTCCCCGCCGACCTCACGCGATATTGCCGGATTCGGCGTGAAAGCACTGCGAGGCCGCGGAGATCTCCGCGGCCTCGCTGATATTCCCTGCCGGAGCGCCCGGCGGGCCTCACCCCATGGGGTGCCGGAACTCCGCCGAATACCGTCCGGTGAGGTGGTGTTCGAGCTGCCGCTCGATGTCCGTGAGGAGCGAGCTGGCGCCGAAGCGGAAAAGCTCGGGCTTCAGGTACTCCGTCCCCAGCTCCTCCTTCATCATCGACATCCACTCCAGCGACTGCTTCGCCGTCCGGATCCCCCCGGCCGGCTTGAAGCCCACACGGTGCCCCGTGCGCTCGTGGAAATCGCGGATGCAGCGCGCCATGACCAGGCCCACGGGGAGGATGGCGTTCTCCGCCTCCTTGCCGGTGGAGGTCTTGATGAAGTCAGCCCCCGCCATCATGCACACCAGCGACGCCTTCGCCACGTTGCGGAGCGTCGCCAGCTCCCCGGTGGCGAGGATCGCCTTCAGGTGGGCCGGGCCGCACGCCTCGCGGAAGGCGCGCACCTCGTCGTATAGAGCCCGCCAGTCGCCGGTGAGGACGTGCGCGCGGGTGATGACGATGTCGATCTCCTCCGCCCCCGCCTCCACCGAGGCGTGGATCTCCTCCACCCGCTGCCGGAACGGAGAGAGCCCCGCCGGGAAGCCGGTGGAGACCGCCGCCACGGGGATCCCCGATCCACGCAGCGCCTCCACCGCCGTCTCCACCATCGTGTGGTAGACGCACACCGCCGCGGTACGGATGGGGAGCTGCGCGACACCCAGCCCCTCCAGGAGGTCGTGCCGCACCGGCTGCCGCGCCTTGGCGCACAGGCGACGCACGCGGCCCGGCGTGTCGTCGCCGGAAAGGGTGGTGAGGTCCATCAGCGTGATGGCGCGCAGCAGCCACGCCGCCTGCCACTCCTTCTTGACCGTGCGCCGCGTGCCGACGGTGGCCGCGCGGCGCTCCACGGCGCTGCGGTTGACCCGCACGTCCGCCACCCAGTCCAGGTCCAGGGGGGTGCCGGGGTTCCGGCTCTCGTCGTGCGAGGGATCGGGTCCGTTCCCGCGTGTGGGAACCGCGACCAGCTTCTTCTGTCGTGTCGTCACCATGCTCGTCCTTCCAGGCCGCAGCACCCGGCGCACCATGCGCGGCGGGTACGGATCGCCGAATGATCGCCGCGGAACAAGATATGCTCCCCCGCCCCACACCGCCACGTGCCGGCGGTACGCCCCTCGCGCCCCGGAGGACCCGCCACCCGAACCCCGCGCGCCATGCAGACGACCGCCATCTTCTGGGACCTCGGGGGCGTGCTCCTCAGCAACGGCTGGGACCGCGAGCAGCGCGCCGCAGCCGTGGATCACTTCGGCCTGGACGCCGAGGAGTTCGAGGACCGCCACCGCGAGATCGCGGCGAGCCTGGAGACCGGACGCTGCTCGCTGGACGAGTATCTACGCGCCACGGTGTTCCACGCGCCCCGCCCCTTCTCCGCGGCCCGGTTCCGGGAGTTCATCCTCTCCCAGTCCCACCCCTACCCCGGCAACCTGGAGGTGGTGGACCGTCTCGCGGAGAGCCGGAGGTACCTGCTCGCGACCCTCAACAACGAGTCGCGCGAGCTGAACGAGTACCGGATCGCCCGCTTCGGCCTGAGGCGCCGCTTCGACTGCTTCTTCACCTCGGCGTTCCTGGGGGCGATGAAGCCGGACGCCCGCGTCTACCGCATGGCGCTGGAGGTGATCCAGCGCGCCCCCGGCGAGGTCGTGTACGTGGACGACCGCGCCCAGAACCTGGAGCCGGCCGCCGCCCTGGGGATCCGCACCCTCCACTACCACGGCGAGGAGGGGCCGGAAGCGCTCCGGCGCGGCCTGGCCGCCCTGGGCGTGGAGGTCTGACGCCGCGGCCCGCTACAGCAGCCGCCCGCAGGCGTCGAGGACCGCGGCGGCGCGGCGCTCCACGTCGTCGGCACGCGCCGGGTCGCCCGCGGCGCGGTGCGCCCCGGCCTCCACGCGAAGCAGCTCCGCCCATGCCTCCAGGCGCTCCCGGTCGCGCATCAGCCCCACCGCGGTGTCCGCGTCCACCATCGACATCGCGCCGAAGAGCGGCCCCAGGAGCGCAGCCTGGGCCTCGCGCGCGTCGCGGACCACCTCCTCCGCCCCGGCAGGATCGTCCAGGGCGCGCGCCCGGAGACGCTGCACCACCTGGAACGCCTGGTGGATCATCCGGAGCATGTAGTCTTCCCGCTGCGGCATCTCCTCCTCCTGTCGGTCCCGTTCCCCGTACGCCCACGGTGCAAAGAAAAACCCCTCCGCCGGCGACCGGGGAGGGGCGAAATCGCGACCGGAGCGACGCGCGCCCCGGACCCCGGCTACTTCGCCGGCGTGGCCCGCTCGCCGAGCGCCTGCCGCCACCGCGAGATCCGCGGCGCGGCCGAGCGGTCCACCGGCTGCGGCCGGTACAGCGAGAGGGAGGTCAGCGAGGGCCGGCGCGAGGAGCGCCAGCGGCGCGCACCCACCTGATCGCCCAGGTCACGGGCCAGCGTATGGAGCCGGGCGCGCGCGTGCTCCTTCTGGGGGGCGTCGCCCCACTCCAGGGCCACCAGCAGCGCCTCGCGCGCGGCCAGGGGATCGCCGGAAGCCACGGCCACGTCGGCAAGCTCGTGCGCCACGCGGGCACGGTCGACCCCGTCCGTGAAGCGCGCCGCCGCCAGGCACAGGTCGCGCGCCGCGCCGCGGCGGTTCCCCGCCGCCCGGCGCACCCGCGCGCGCTCCTCCAGCCCCACCGCGGCGGACTCCGCGTCCCCGGCGCGCAGGGAAGCCCTCACCACCCGGGTCAGCGCGCGCTCCGCGTCGTCCGATACGACCGCCTCGCCCACGTCGGCCAACCGCGCGACGGATCCGCCGACGCCGTCCAGGTCGCGTGCCGCAGCGTAGAGTTCCAGGGCTCGCTCGCGGTCGCCCAGCTTGCGGGCCACCCGGGCGCAGTGGAGCGCCACCTCCGCGTCGTCCGGGGCGGCGGAGCGCGCGAGCAGGAGCGCCGCATCCGCCTCGGGGAGGCGCCGCGTCCGCTCCAGCTCGCAGGCATACCCCACCAGCGGGCTCGCAAGGCGCGCCGTCTCCACTTCTCCCTCTCCTTCCAGGAGGAGGAGGATCCGCCGCAGCACCGCGCGCTCCGGGCCCCGCTCCAGGCCGGACACCTCGATGCCGGCGCGAGCCGCTACGAACTGGAACCCCTGGCCGCGATCCACCGCCTGTTCGACGGCGCGCAGCACGAGCGCGCCCGCCGCGGCGCGGCGGCCCCGCTCGCCCGGGGAACTCTCGGAAATCTGCTGGAGGGCGCCGGCCGCGGCCAGGACGCTGGAGGAGATCGGTGCCATTCGCCACATAGTTGAGAAAGATTCTCAAACGCAGCACAATGATACCCCTATCTCCCACTTCTGTCAAACCGGACGGCCCTTCAAACACGGAGGCGGCCCCGCCGCGTGGCGGGACCGCCCTCTGTTATTAGATCCGGAGGCCGACGGGCGCTCTACGGACGGGCGCGGTCCTTCTCCGGGGTGTAGGTGCCGCAGACGGCACCCTGCGCACCCATCTCGACGCGGATCTCGCCCGCGTGGCAGTCCTGGTTCTCGTTGAACTTGCAGTCGGTCACGGAGCAGGACCCCACCGTCGAAGCCGCCTCCGCACGCCGTTCCTGTGGATTCGCCATCCTCTCCTCCCCTCGTGTAAGGTTGATCTGACCGCTCGCTCACAGGAGCAAGATGCGGACCACCTCGGAGCGGCGCAAGCCCCCCGCGTGCAAGAACTTGCGAATCATTCTCAACTACATCCGACGACCGGATCGTACGATGTCCGCCCTTGCCTGGAACCGGACCTGGATGGTAGCGTCATGAGGGTGTCGCCCCGCTCGACCCCGTCGACGCTCCCCGGACGGGGAAGCTTCGCGGCGACGGTCCAGCGTAATTAAAGACAGAAACAACGCGCCGCGCTCTCTCCCCACGCTTCCCGCGGAGACCCAGGATGCACACTCCCCCAGGCACGCAGACACGCAGCGGCCTCTCGGATTCAAAGCGAGCCCTCCTGGAGAAGCGCATGCGCGGCCAGGTGGCGGGCGCTCCTTCGGCGTCCGCCATGGTGCGCCGCGCGGAAGACGGCCCCGCTCCGCTCTCCTTCGCGCAGGAGCACCTCTGGTTCATGGAGCAGATGGAGCCGGGCCACCCGCGCTACCATCTCCCCGGCGCCGTCCGCCTGTTCGGCCCCCTGGACCCCGCGGCGCTGGAGCGCGCCCTTAACGATTCGATACGGCGCCACGAATCGCTGCGCACGGTCATCCCGTCCCTCGACGGCGGGCCCGTACAGCAGGTCCTTCCCGACCTCCACGTTCCGGTCCCCGTGGTGGAGGTCCCCGTGGTTCCCGGCGAGGACCGCGAGGCCACGCTGGACCGGATGGTCCGCGAAGAGGGCGCGCGCCCCTTCGACCTGGAGCGCGGCCCGCTGATCCGCGCCGTCCTCTTCCGCCTGGCGGAGCGGGAGCACGTCTTCCTCCAGGTGGTGCACCACATCGTGAGCGACGGGTGGTCGCAGGGGCTGTTCTCCCGCGAGATCTCCGCACTGTACGAGCACTACGCGCTGGGCGCCCCCGCCCCGGTGCTGGTCGACGCCCCGGTCCGCTATCGCGACTTCGCCGTGTGGCAGCGCGAGTACCTCGCCGGGAGCGGGGCGTTCCGGCGCGACCTGGAGTACTGGAGGGCGCGGCTGGCGGACGCTCCGCCGCTGGAGGTCCCCACGGACCGTCCCCGGCCTCCCGTGCAGTCCGGCAGCGGCGCCATGTACCGCTTCGCCTTCCCGGACGGGCTCCCGGAGGCGGCACGCGCGCTCGCGCGCGACACGGGCGTCACCCTCCACATGCTCCTGGTCGCCACGCTCAACGCCACGCTGCTCCACTACACCGGGCAGGAAGACCAGGTGGTGGGATCGCTCCTGGGCGGACGCGGACGCCCGGAGACGGAGCGGGTGATCGGCTACTTCGTGAACCTCACGGCCCTCCGGGTGGACCTCTCCGGGAGCCCGTCGTTCCGCGAGCTGCTGCGCCGCGTCCGCGACGCGGTGCTGGACTCGGACGCGCACCAGGACCTCCCCTTCGCGCGCATCGTGCACGAGGTGGGAGCGCAGGGCGACCTGAGCCGCCACCCCGTCTTCCAGGTGATGGTGTTCGTGCACAACTTCGTGCGCCACACCGTCCCCCTCCCGGGCGAGGACGACGACGTGCTCCGCTCCGTCCCCATGTACGCGGACACCCAGGTGGGGCTGGTGGACACCGGAACGGCGAAGTTCGACATGAGCCTCGCCTTCCACGACCTCCCCGGCTCGCTCACCGGGCTGGTGGAGTACTCCGACGACCTCTTCGACCGCGAGACCATCGTCCGGATGGTCGGCCACTACCTCCGGGTGCTGGAGCAGGTGGCAGCCGATCCGGACGCTCCCGTCCACACGCTGCGCATCCTGGACGACGCGGAGCGGCGGCAGGTGCTGGAGGAATGGGGCGCCAACCCGTCCCTGCCGGGAAGGGGGGAGACGCTGCACGGGCTGTTCGAGGCCCAGGCGGCCCGCACCCCGGAGGCGACGGCGCTGGTGTGGGGCGAGGAGGAGCTTAGTTACGCAGACCTCGACCGGGGCGCGGAGGAGATCGCGCGGGCGCTGCGGCGCCGCGGCGTGGGACCGGAGGTTCGGGTGGGGGTCCTGCTGGAGCGCGGGCCGGAACTCGTCGCCGCGTTCCTCGGGGTGCTGAAGGCCGGCGGGACGTACGTCCCCCTGGACCCCGTCTACCCGCCGGAGCGCATCGCCCGGATGCTCGCGGACTCGGGAGCCGGGCTGGTGGTCACGCGGGAGGCGGAGTCGCGCGCGCTGGAGGGGTTCGCGGGAGATCGGCTCCTCCTCGACCGGAACGCCGTGGAGGCGGATCGTGAGGACGGGCGCGTGGAGGGCGGAGCGACCCCCGCGAACGGGGCGTACGTCATCTTCACCTCCGGGTCCACCGGCACGCCCAAGGGCGTGCTGGTGGAGCACCGCGGCGCCGCGGCGCTGCTCCGCTGGTGCCGGGAGGCGTTCCCCCTGGAGGCGAGCGAGGGGGTGCTCGCCGGCGCCTCGGTGTGCTTCGACATGTCCGTGTTCGAGATCTTCCACCCCCTCGCGGTCGGCGGCGCCGTGGTTCTCGCCCCGGACGCGCTGTCCCTCGCCACGCTTCCGGCGCGCGAGCGGGTGACGCTCCTGAGCGCCGTCCCCTCGGCCGCGGCGGAGCTTCTGCGCACGGGGGGGATCCCGACCTCGGTACGGACGCTGAACCTGGGCGGCGAGCCCATGCGGGGCTCCCTTGCCGCGGGCCTGTACGAGTTGCGGCACGTGGAGACGGTGTGGAACATCTACGGCCCCACCGAGGACACGGTCTACTCCACCGCCTACCCGGTCCCGCGGGGAGCCGCCGGAGGACCTCCGATCGGCCGACCGATCGCCGGGGAGCGCGCCTACGTGCTCGACCGCAGGATGGAGCCGGTGCCGGCCGGCGTACCGGGAGAGCTGTACCTGGCCGGCGAGGGGCTGGCGCGCGGCTACCTCGGGCGGCCGGACGCCACGGCGGAGCGCTGGGCGCCGGACCCCTTCGCCGCGGAGCCCGGCGCCCGAGCCTACCGCACCGGCGACCGGGTGCGCTGGCGACCGGACGGGGAGCTGGAGTACCTGGGGCGCGTGGACCGGCAGGTGAAGGTGCGCGGATACCGCATCGAGCCGGGCGAGGTAGAGAGCGCGATCCTCCTCCACCCGGGAGTCCGGGAGGCGGCGGTGGAGTTGCGCGACGACGCCTCCGGGGACGCACGCCTCGTCGGGTATGTGGTCCCCTCCGCCGAGGAGGCCCCGCCCGGGGCCGAGCTGCGGGCCTTCCTTCGCGACCGGCTCCCGGCGCACCTGGTCCCTTCCGCCTGGGTGGCGATCGCGGAGCTGCCCCGCACGGCCAGCGGGAAGGTGGACCGGAAGGCCCTCCCCGCGCCGGACGGCTCCCGGCCCGACACGGGCCGGGAGTTCGTGGAGCCGAAGACCCCCACCGAAGCCGCGCTGGCGGAGATCTGGGCGGAGGTGCTGGGGCTCGACCGGGTGGGGACCGACGACAGCTTCTTCGAGCTGGGCGGCCACTCGCTGCTCGCCACGCAGGTGGTCTCGCGGACCCGCGAGCGCCTGGGAGTGGAGGTGCCGCTGCGCGCCGTGTTCGAGGACCTCACGGTGGAGCGGCTCGGGCGCCGCGTGGATCGGACCCGTGAAGCGCCCCGCGGAACGGGCCCCGCGCCCATCACCCGGCGCGCCCGCGAGGGGTACCGGGTCGAGACGTAGGCGCGCCGCGGGGGTTGCGGCGCCGCGGGGGCGGGGGCAGATTCCCCGCGTCCCAGCCGCCGCGTCCACACTTCCGTACCCGCGCATGGCCGCCGTGCAGGTCGAGATCGTTTCGGACTTCACGTGCCCGTTCTCGTACGTGACGGAGGCCGCGCTCCTCCGGGTGGGCGCGGAGACCGGGGCGGAGGTGCGCCACCGCGCCTTCGAACTCTACCCCGCCCCCTCCCCGCTGCCGCTGGACGCGGAGATGGACTGGAAGGACGCGCTCGCCTCGCTCGCCGCCGCGACCGGCGTCTCGCTCCTCCGCCCCGGCTACCAGTCGCGGACCCGGAAGGCGCACGAGGCCGCCCGCTTCGCGGAGGAGAGGGGAGTGGGCGCCGCCATGCGCATGGCGATCTACGCGGCGTACTTCACGGATGGGCGCGACGTAGGTCGGATCGACGTGCTGGTGGAGGTCGGCGAGACCGTGGGGCTGGACCGCACGGAGCTGAAGGTGGTACTCGACATCGACCGCTTCACCGGGTCCGTCCTCGCGGACGAGGCCTGGGCGGAACGGAGCGGGATCCGCTCGGTCCCCACGCTGCTGGTGGGAGCGGGCCCGGAATCGGAGGTGTGGGTGGGTGCGCAGTCGTACGCGGCGCTGCGGGACGCGGTCGCCGGGCGCTGAGCGAGCCAAGGTCAACCGGGCGCGGCGAAGGCGCCGTGCTCCGCAGGAGATGAGCACATGTCAGACTACGAGCGCAGCACGGTCTACCCGGTGCGGCAGGTATTCGAGACGGCACACGAGATCCTCACCACCCGGGCCGACCTCCAGAGAACCCGGGAGTCCCGCCACGGCGTCACCTACGAGGGCGCGGAGGGAACGGTGACCATCGACGCCCACCGCCACGGCCCCTCCACCGTGGTAACGGTGCGGACGGACCGGCTCCGCACCTCCAAGGTGGACGGCGTCGTGAGGCACCTCATGAACCAGCTCCCCTACCAGCACGGCGACCCGCCGCGCGAGTAGGCGCGCGGGCCGGGAGAAATTTCGAGGGGCCGCCCCGGGTTTCGGGGCGGCCCCTCGTCGTGTCGACTCCGGCCTCACCGCAGCGGGCCGGACCCGGCTACTTCCGCACCTCGAAACTTAGCGGGGCGGAAAGTCCGACTTCCTGGGTCCGGGTGACGCGGTTCAACACCCGTCGAAACCACCCCGGCTCCCGCGACTCCCCGCCGTGCTCCATGACGAGCTTGGCGAGTTCGATGACGTCGGCGTTTCGCATCCGGATGCATCCGTGCGACTCCGCCCGCCCGAGCGAATCCTCCTCGTGCGTCCCATGGACGTAGTAGTCGGGCTCCTTGAAGAACATCTTCACCCGGCCCATGGGGTTGCGGGGATCACCCGGCTCGCGGGCCTTCTTCCCCTTCGCCCACTCCGAGTCGGGCGGAACCCACTTCGGGTTCCATATGATCCTGCGGATGCGGAACTCGCCGGTGGGAGTCGGGTGTCCGGGCTTTCCGATCGCGACCGGGTACGAGCGCTCCACCCGGTCCCCGTCGATGACGTGAAGCTCCCGGTCCGAGAGGTCCACCACCAGGCGGACCGACTTCGCGGGAGGCGCCGGCTCGGCGGCTGCCTCCGCCTGGAACGCCGCGGGCGCCGAAACCGCTCCTGCGAGAACGAGGGACAGGACGGTCAACCATTTGCAACGTAAAGACATAATCCTCGCTTTCCGGGTCTTTCTCCGATGTCGGGTGCCCGGCCCTGAGCGAGGATCGTGCCAAACTCGTTTCTCATCCTCTCATCGCGGGAAACGGCCCGGAGCATGCACTTCCAGGCCGGTCCCGCGTCGTCCTCACCTCGTGTGCGCCCGATCGTCTCCCCCGCCAGGAGGGCCGTCCTCCCGCCGGCGCCGAATCACCAGCTCCTCCACCCATTCCTCGATCCGCGCCGCCTTCTTCTCCGACAGGGTCTCGGACGCGCTCTGGACCCCTTCCGGCGCCTGGCCTCCGCTCCGCCTCACCACCTCCTCCACCATTGAGGTCCACGTGGCCCTCTGCGCCGCGTGTCCACCCATGGCCATCCCCAGCAGGTCCACGACGGCGGAAGCGCGCGTGTAGGAGCGGACCTCGAAGCGGATCACGCCGTCCCGCTCCTCCACCTGGAAGCGGATGACACCCGAGAGCGGGTGGCCCTCGAGCGTGACGCAGGTGATCGCCTCGTCCGTGATCTCCTCCACCCGCACCTGGATGGTGCCCCGGAGCGGGATCTCCAGCGTCAGCGACTCCCCCACCTCCATCGGCTTGCTCGTCCCGGGCTCCGCGCCCGCGACCAGCAGGCCGTCGGGAGTCAGACCGTCCAGGTCGGAGCGGACCATGTCCAGGATCTCGGCGGGACGGAGGCGGCTCCCGTGGATGTCAGCCCAGTAGCGCTGTCGCTGCAGGTCGCCCGTTCCCTCCGACGGAAGGCGCTCCGGGAGCGCATCGGCGAGCCGCCGCACCCCCTCCCGGAGCGGCGTCGGCGCGATCCCGAACGTATCGGTGAGCGCGTTGGGGCGGCCGGCAGGGACGACGTTCCCTTCCAGGAGCATGGTGATCTGGCCGGCGTTCACGGGAACGTCGAGCCCCAGCGCCTCCGCCGCTCCGGCGCCGGTGCGCGCCAGCCATTCGGGGACCGGGAGCCGCACCGGGCGCTTTCCCGTGACCTCCTCCAGGAGGTCGAGAAGTCGGCTCAGGGTGGTCACCTCCCCGCCCATGTCCAGCACCGCGCCGGAACCTCCCTCGCCTTCGACCGCGCGCGCGAGCGCCTCGCCCAGGTCTTCCACCCACAGGGGCTCGAAGGGGTGGTCCCCCGATCCCACCACGGGAATCACGGGGAGGGTACGCACCATCTTCAGGAGGAGCGAGATCACCTCGTCTCCCGGTCCGTACACGTTTCCCGGCCGGCAGATCAGCCACTCTCCGGGGAAGCCGGAGACCACCTCGTCCTCCGCCGCCTTCTTGGACCGGTGGTACGCGGAAGCGCCCCGCTCCGCCCCGAGCGAGGACACGTAGACGAACCGGCGCACCCCGGCGCGGCGCGCCTCCTCGACGAGGTGCCGCGTGCCCTGCACGTTCACGCGGTCGAAGGTCGTCTCCGGAGGGTCCTCGGCGACGATCCCGGTCACGTGGAGCACGGCGTCGCACCCCTCGGCAGCGCCGCGGAGGCTCGACGGCTCGCCGACGTCCCCCGGCCGGGCGTCGACCCCCCGGGCCCACTGCCGGGCGTCTTCCTTCGCGTGACGGGAGAGTAGACGCACGGTGTGGCCGCGTCGGAGGAGGTGGTCCACCGCGGACCGTCCCACCACCCCCGTACCGCCTGTAACGAGAACCTTCATGGTCGTGTGCTCCGGGTCAGGGTCCGCAGGGGGAACGCACGCGGAATGCCACGACCGGAGCTGCGCGATCATGGACCGGCCGCCCCCATCCCACTACCTTGGTCCGGAGGTCCGGGGAGCGACCGAACGCGGGATCCGGGATCCCGCTCCTTACGCGCCGACTACACCTGTAGAAAACCAGATTTCCCTGGATAATCGTCATACCCACGCTTATCCTGGACTCCATCACCTTCAACCTTCCCGCCCGGTTCCCGAGTCCACCCGGAGCTGACTCTTATGAAGCAACGCCGCCCCGATTCCCCGCAGCGCAAGCCCCGCCGTCGCTGGCGGTGGCACGTGCCCCCCGCCATCGTCCATGGCGCGGAGGCGCTCGAAGGGACCGAGATCCTCAGCGAGTACGGAGGCGAGCTGGGACTGGTCCTCTGGCAGGCGGTACGAGACATCTCGCTCTGGTCCAGCATCACCCCGCCCGACTCGCGCGCCGGGCTGTTCGGACCGGAGGCGGGGAAGCGTCGCGCGGCCGCCGTGCTCGCCGCCGCCCCGGACGCGGAGATCACGGCTCCGCTCGCCACCATCGCCCGCATCCTCGAAGATCCCGCCGGGACCTCCGCGGAGCAGGTGATGCTCGCGTGCCACGAGATCTCGCAGTGGGCGGACTCCCGGGGAACGCTCGCCACGGCCCTGGCCTTCGCGCAGGCGGCCGCCTTCTCGTGCCCCGCCAACGCGGCCTCCGGGCTTCGCGTGGGAATGCTCGCCCGTCGGCGCGCCGAGTATGCGCGGGCCGAGACCTGGTTCCGGCGCACCATCGGCCTCGCCCGCCAGGCCCGGGACTGGACGTCCTACGCGGAAGCGTTCCTGTCGCTGGGCACCCTGTACATGCAGCGCGGCAACCTCCCGGTTGCGCGGCAGCTCCACATCCGCGCCTTCCGGGCGGCCAAGCGCCACAGCCTGCGGAGCGTGCTGGCCCGCTCTCTCCACGACCTCTTCGTCATCGCCGGCCTCAGCGAGCAGCACGACGAGGCCGAGTCGCTGGCGCGCGCCACGTTCGAGGCGTACGACTCGGAGGACCCCCGGGTCCCCGCCTTCGCGCATGACGTGGCCTACTTCTGGTCGTCCCGGGGGCAGTTCGCTCCCGCCCTCTCGGTGTTCAAGGCGCTCCTCCCCCACATCTCCGCGCCCGTCGACCGTATCGGCGTGCTGGGAAGCATCGCGAGGGCGGCCGGAGGCGCCGGCGACACCCGGACGTTCGACGAGGTGCGCCAGGAGATCTGGCGGCTGGCACGGAGCGAGGATCTCAGCGAGCAGGCCGCGGGCGTCCTGACCGACCTGGCGAGAGGTGCGGTCAGCCTCGGCGACTGGAACGAGGCGGAAGAGGCCGCGCGGGTGGCGGAAGAGCTGGCGACGGAGCGCCAGCAGGCCCAGGTGGCGCACACCGCCCGGGCGATCCTGGAGTCGGTCCACAGCGAGCGCACGGTGAACGAGGTCGTCCGCGCCGTCGAGGTGAGGCCGGAAGTCGGGGGGCTGGCCGAGGACATCGTCCGCGCGCTCGACGACTACGCGACCGTGAGCTGAATTGGCCGCGCCCGGCCGTCACCCGCGACGGCTGGGCGCGCTACTGGGGGTCGGCCGGCCGCCGGACTATGGTGTCCTTGACGGCGTCGCTCCCGGATCCCAGGTAGGTGGCTCGCCAGTGAGCTTCGGAAGTGGATGCGGTGGGGGATGATCCGTTCGAGGTGCAGCCGGAGGCGACACCGAGGGCGAGGGATACGAGCAGGATTCGTACGACTCTCATGGGGGCGTCCTCTGGAGAGGGGGGGGTGATACCATTGCTTGGGAAAGCATGGTGAAAGGTAGGCCCCCTCTCCCTGGAACGCCCAATCTTTTCGTCTTTGGTACAGATCTTTTTGGGACTATTTTAGCCAGAGAACCGGATCGACACCTCCCCCACCCCCGACCTGACCCTGCCCCCCCTTCTCCTTCGATGCAGGTTACCTCCCGCGAAATCGCGCGCCGTTGCTGGAATGGAAGCCCTATTGCATGAGCCTGGCTCACTTCTAAGTTGACTGGCTGAGCGGTTGGCGGTTCGTATGTTGCGTTGCGACGGGTCCCCGACCCCCTACCGAGGAGAGTGGACAGATGAGTGAGACCAAGGGCCGAAACGCTCCCAGCGAGCAGGAGTCGCGCGAGGTCGCCGAAGCCGCCCGCGAAACCGAGTGGACCGCGCCCAGCTTCGTCCGGGAGCTTTTCCTCGGCAAACTCCGCCTGGACCTGGTTCATCCGTACCCGCAGCAGTCCCCCGAGGACCGGCGGAAGACGGAGGAATACATGGCCCGCCTGCGCCGCTTCCTCGACGAGAACGTGGATTCCGACGAGATCGACCGCACGGGCGAACTCCCGGACGAGGTGGTGCAGGGGCTCCGGGAACTGGGCGCCTTCGGGCTCAAGATCCCGGAGGAGTACGGGGGAATCGGGCTCTCCCAGGTGGGGTACGGCCGCACCATCGGGATGGTCACCAGCAAGGACGGGAACCTCACCGCGCTGCTCTCCGCCCATCAGTCCATCGGCGTGCCGCAGCCGCTGAAGATGTTCGGGACGCCGGAGCAGAAGAAGAAGTACCTCCCCCGGCTCGCGAAGGGCGCCGTCTCGGCGTTCGCCCTGACGGAGCCGGAGGTGGGGTCCGACCCGGCCGCGGTCGCGACCATCGCGACCCCCACCGAGGACGGAGAGGCGTTCATCCTCAACGGCGAGAAGCTCTGGTGCACCAACGGCACCATCGCCGAACTCCTTGTGGTGATGGCCCGCACGCCATCGAAATTGAAGAACGGCAAGGAGATCCCCCAGATCACCGCCTTCATCGTCGAGGCGGACTGGCCCGGTGTGGAAGTCACGCACCGCTGCCACTTCATGGGGCTCAAGGCCATCCAGAACGCCGTCATCCGCTTCGACAACGTCCGGGTTCCCCGAGAGAACATCATCTGGGGCGAGGGGAAGGGGCTGAAGCTGGCGCTCATGACCCTGAACACCGGCCGCCTCACCCTTCCCATGAGCGCCGCCTACGGGGCGAAGGTGGCGGTGGAGGTGGCGCGGAAGTGGGCCGCGGAGCGCGTCCAGTGGGGCGCTCCCATCGGAAGGCACGACGCGGTGGCGCAGATGATCGGCGGGATGGCCGCCGACGCGTTCGCCATCGAGTCCGTGGCCGAGCTGTCCTCCGCGCTCGCCGACCAGGCGCGCAACGACATCCGCCTGGAGGCCGCCATCGCCAAGCTCTGGACGACGGAGATCGGGTGGCGGATCGTGGACGACCTCCTCCAGGTCCGCGGCGGACGGGGATACGAGACGGCGGACTCGCTGGCCGCCCGGGGCGAACTCCCCATCCCGGTGGAGCGGATGCTCCGGGACTTCCGCATCAACCGGATCTTCGAGGGCTCGTCGGAGATCATGCGCCTCTTCATCGCCCGCGAGGCGGTGGACACGCACCTGTCCGTGGCCGGCGAACTCATCAACCCGAAGGCGAGCGCGGGGGACAAGGTGGGCGCCATGGCCCGCGCGGGGCTCTTCTACGCCACCTGGCTCCCCAAGCAGTTCTTCGGAAGGGGACAGCTTCCCGCGTACTCGGAGTTCGGCCGGCTGGCGAAGCACCTCCGCTACATCGAGCGGACCTCGCGGAAGCTGGCGCGCAGCATGTTCCGCGCGATGGCGACCTACCAGGGGAAGCTGGAAAGGAAGCAGGCCCTGCTCGGCCGCTTCGTGGACATCGGAGCGGAGCTCTACGCCATGTCCGCGTCGTGCGTCCGCGCCCAGTCCATGCGCGGCGAGGCGCACGGGGACGAGGCGATGCGTCTGGCGGACCTTGCCTGCCTCCGTGCCCGGCTCCGCATCCGCAAGCTGTTCAACGAGCTGTGGAGCAATGCGGACGACCCCACCTACCGGGTCGCGCAGGACGTGCTGAAGGGGAAGTACGCCTGGCTGGAAGAAGGGGCCATCCAGGCCGTCCCGGCGAAGGGCCACCCGGGTCCCCGCACGGGTCCCCAGGTACCCCTGGACGACATGGTTTCCGGCGAGCCCGTGGCGACCCGGATCGGCGCGAGCGGCTGACCTCTCTCCACCGTCCACACCCGCAGGGCGCCCCGATCCGGGGCGCCCTGCGCGTTCGTGAGGGGTGCGGTCCCCCGCACCCCGTCCTCCCGCATCCCTCCCCATGCCGCCCAACCCTCCCCCGCCCCGCCCGCTCCACGGAATCGCGGCCGTTTCCCTCGCCGCCAACGTCCCCGGCCCGGTCGCCGCCGCCCGGCTCCGTACCCTCGGCGCGCGGGTGGTGAAGGTGGAGCCACCCGGAGGCGACCCCCTTGAAGCGTACTGCGCCCCCTGGTACCGGGAGCTGGCCGAGGGCCAGGAGATCCTCCGGCTCGATCTCAGGACGACGGAGGGGCGGGAACGGCTGGACGGCCTCCTCGCGGGCGCGGACCTGCTGGTCACCTCGTCGCGCAGGGCGGCGCTGGACCGCCTGGGCCTGGGATGGGACGGCCTCCACGCGCGCCATCCGCGCCTCTGCCAGGTGGCGATCTACGGGTACCCGGGAGCCGGGCGGGACCGTCCAGGGCACGACCTCACCTACCAGGCATCGCGCGGCCTCGTCGGGGGGGCGGGGCTCCCGCGCACGCTCGTGGCGGACCTGGCGGCGGCCGAGCGCGCGGTGGCCGCGGCGCTGGCTCTCCTCCTGGCGCGCGAGCGGAATCAGGGCGGCGGCTACGCGGAGGTCACGCTGGAAGAGGCCGCCGGGGACTTCGCCGCTCCCCTCCGGCACGGCCTCACCGCGCCGGGGGGACTCCTCGGCGGAGGGCTCCCCGCGTACGGGATCTACCCGGCGCGGGAGGGGCGGGTCGCCGTCGCGGCGCTGGAGCCCCACTTCGCCGCGCGGCTGCGGGAGGCACTGGGCGTGGACGAGCTGACGGAGGAGGCCCTGGAGACCGCGCTCCGCACGCGGGCCGCGCCGGAGTGGGAAGCGTGGGCGGAGGCGCTCGACCTGCCGCTGGCGGCGGTCCGCGGGCCCGGCGAGCCCCCGTCCCCGGCAGGGTGAGCCGGGCTCAGGCCCGCCGTTTTCCCTTGCCCTGAACCGCCCGCCGGGGTGATATTCCAGGATCCGGGGGCGATTCGCCCCGCGCCGGAACCTGTTCGGCAAGTCGTTGTACGGCCTGTCGATCCGCCGACGTCCGCAGCCTGTTTCAGAGAGGGATCCGCCTCCCCATGTGCGGCTTCTGCCACCTGCACTGCCACTCCGAGTATTCGCTCCTCGACGGCGCCAACCGCATCGGGGACCTCATCAAGCGCGCGAAGGAGTTCGAGCAGCCGGCGCTCGCGCTCACCGACCACGGCTGCATGTTCGGCGCGTGGGTGTTCCAGGAGCAGGCGAAGAAGGCCGGGATCAAGCCCATCGTCGGGATGGAGGCGTACGTCGCCCCCAACAGCCGCCACGACCGCGGCAAGGTGAAGGGGGAGAAGGGGTACTACCACCTGGTGCTGCTCGCCCGCGACTTCCAGGGGTACAAGAACCTCACCAAGCTCACCTCCGTCGGGTACACCGAGGGGTTCTACTCCAAGCCCCGCATCGACCGGGAGGTGCTGGCCCGGCACTCCGAGGGGCTGATCGTCACCTCCGCCTGCCTGGCGGGCGAGGTCGCGCAGCACCTCATGGAGGACCGCTGGGACGAGGCGCGCGAGGCGGCGGCGTGGTACGCCGAGCTGTTCGACGGGCGCTACTACCTGGAGGTACAGGGGCACGACTCCGACGGCCAGGACGAGCTGAACCGCCGCATCTTCAAGCTGGCCGAGGACATCGGCCTCCCGGTGGTCGCCACCAACGACACGCACTTCCTGAAGGCGGAGGACCACCAGGCGCACGACGTCCTGCTCTGCATCGGTCTGGGGAAGGACTTCAACGACCCCAACCGGATGAAGTACGACGACCAGCTCTACTTCAAGAGCGGGCCGGAGATGGCGGAGCGCTTCCCCGGCCGCCCGGACGTCCTGGAGAACACCCTCCGCATCGCGGACGAGATCAACTGGTCGTACCCCAAAGGATACCACGTCCCCGCGTTCCCGGTGGAGGAGGAGGGCTTCTCCACCGAGGACGAGATGCTCCGCGGCTGGGTGTGGAGCGGCGCGCTGCAGCACTACGGGAACGGCGCGCCCGAGGGCTCCGACCCCAGGGAAGTGCTCCCGCAGGAGATCGTGGAGCGGGTGGAGTACGAGCTGGACGTCATCACCAAGCTCGGCTACTCGGGCTACTTCCTCATCACCGCCGACTTCATCCGCTGGGCACGCGACCACGATATCCCGGTGGGTCCGGGGCGAGGCTCGGCGGCCGGATCGATCGTGGCGTACTGCATGGGGATCACGGACTGCTGCCCCATCAAGTTCGACCTCCTCTTCGAGCGCTTCCTCAACCCGGAACGCGTCTCGATGCCCGACATCGACGTGGACTTCTGCTTCGAGCGTCGCGGCGAGGTCATCGAGTACGTGCGCGAGAAGTACGGGCGCGACGCGGTGGGACAGATCATCACCTTCGGGACGATGAAGTCCCGCGCGGTGGTCAAGGACGTGGGGCGTACGCTGGGCTTCCTCCCCGTGGAGACGGACAAGCTGGCGAAGCTGATCCCCAACGGGCCGGCGTACTCGCTCTCGGTGGAGGAGGCGGTCGAGAAGATCCCGGAGATCAAGGAGCTGTACGACAGGGAGGACCGCTACCGGCAGCTCCTTGACTACTCCATGACGCTGGAAGGGCTCTCCCGTCACTCCAGCGTGCACGCGGCCGGCGTGGTGATCGCGCCGGGGCCGCTCGACGAGTACGTCCCCATCTGCACGCAGAGCACCAAAGGCGCGGGCGGGAGCGGCGAGAGCATCATCGTCACCCAGTACGACATGACCTGCCTGGAGAAGGCGGGCATGCTGAAGATGGACTTCCTGGGGCTCAAGACGCTGACGGTGATCTACGACGCCGTGGCCACCATCCGCGCCCGGTACGGCGCGCTCCGCCATCCGGAAACGGGGGTGGAATACGCGCGTCCGGAGGACATCCCACTGGACGACCCGGAGGTGTACCGGATGCTGGCGCGCGGCGGGACGGCGGGCGTGTTCCAGTTCGAATCCGCGCTGGCGACCGAGAAGATCCGCGCCATGAAGGCGGACCGGTTCGACGACCTGGTGGCCGCCAACGCGCTGGTGCGCCCCGGACCGCTGGACATGGGGATGGACCTGGTGTACATCCGGCGCAAGCTGGGGCAGGAGAAGGTGGCGTACCCGCACCAGAGCCTCGCCGACGTCCTGGAACCCACCTACGGCGTCATCGTGTACCAGGAGCAGGTGATGCGGATCGCGCAGATCCTGGGCGGGTTCACCCTCGCCGAAGCGGACGTGCTCCGGAAGGCGGTGGGGAAGAAGGACGCGGAGCTGATCAAGAAGGAGCTGGGCGGGTTCGTGCAGCGGGCGGTGGAGCTGGGCCACGACCGCAGGATGATCCAGGACCTGGCGGACCAGATCGAGGCGTTCGGCCGCTACGGCTTCAACAAGTCGCACTCCGCGGCGTACGGGCTCCTCGCCTACCAGACGGGGTGGCTCAAGTGCCACTACCCGGCGGAGTTCATGGCCGCGCTGATGTCGTCGGTGGTGGACAAGATCGACGACGTGGTGTCGTACATCGCCCAGTGCCGCGAGATGGGGAAGTACCTCCCTCGCGTGGGGCGCGAGGGGATCGAGGTGCTCCCCCCGCACGTCAACGAGTCGAACTGGAAGTTCAACGTCGTCGGAGAAGGGATCGGCAAGATCCGCTTCGGCCTGGGCGCCATCCGCGGCGTCGGCGAGGGCGCGGTGCGCTCCATCCTGGCCGCGCGGATCACGGAGGGGCCGTTCCGGTCGATGTTCGACCTGCTCTGCCGCATCGACCTCCGGCTCTGCAACAAGCGCGTGATCGAGGCGCTGATCTGCGCCGGAGCCCTGGACGGCTTCGACCAGGGCGGCGGGCGGGCGCAGCTCCTCGCCGGGCTGGACGCCACCTTCGCGGCGGCGCAGCAGGCGCAGCGCGACCGCGAGAGCGTGCAGGAGAACATCTTCGACGCCCTGCTCGGCGGCGACGCCACCATGACGGCGGGGATGACGGAGCCGCCGCTCCCGCCGGTGGAGAAGTGGCAGGAGAGCGACCGGCTGGCGCGCGAGAAGGAGATCCTGGGCTTCTTCATCTCCGGCCACCCCCTGGACAAGTTCCGAGAGGACGTGGCATTGTTCGAGCGCGTCAACACTTCGAACCTCCGGGAGCACCGCGACCAGAAGATCGAGCTGGCGTGCGTGGTCACCGAGGCGGCCCGGCAGATCTCCAAGAAGGACGGGTCGGAGTGGGGGCGGATCACCGTGGAGGACTTCTACGGCACCGCGACCGTGCTCGCGTTCGGAGAGTCGTGGGCGCGGTGGAAGGACGTGCTCCAGCAGGACACCCCCATCCTCCTCCGCGGCGCGGTCTCCAGCCGCGAGCGCGACGAGGAGGACCCGCCCGTCTTCCTCGACGGCGCCGTCCGCATGGCGGAGCTGCGGGAGAGCGGGAGCGTGGGCGTGTGCATCGAACTTGCCTCCGAGGGCGCAGACCCGGACCGGATCCGGCGCGCCCGGGAGTGCTTCTCCCGCTACCCCGGGCCGGGACCGCTGGAGGTGGTGTGGCGCAACGGGGGGACCATCGCCCCGGGCGACGAGCCGCGCCTTCGCTCCCGCACGGTCCGCGTCGCTCCCAGCGAGGTGCTGCTGACCGAGCTTCGCGCGGTGCTGGGCGAGGACCGGGTGAAGCTGGTCAAGGGATGAGCTGTTTCTCTTCTGAACCCACAAGGATGCCACGGCGAAGGGGAGTCGCGTGAGCCGAGACGGAGCCGGGGACACGCGATTCATCGAGCCGTCAACACGAAATGGCTAACGTAGCCCATCTGGATTTCGAGCGCGCCATCGCGGACGTGGAGGAGCAGATCGTCCGCCTCCGCACCCTGGCGCGCGAGCGGGGACTCGACGTCTCCACCGAGCTTCGCTCCCTGGAGCGGAAGCTCGAGGAGCTGAGGCAGGACACCTTCCGCAACCTGTCCCCCATCGAGCGGGTGCAGGTGGCCCGGCACCCCCGTCGGCCCTACACGCTGGACTACGTCGAGCTGGTGTTCGACGACTACGTCGAGCTGCACGGCGACCGGATGTACCGGGACGACGACTCCATCGTGGGAGGATGGGCCCGCCTCGACGGCGAGTCGGTCATGCTGATCGGCCAGCAGAAGGGCCGCGACATGAAGGAGAACCTGAAGCGGAACTTCGGGATGCCGCACCCCGAAGGGTACCGCAAGGCGCTCCGGCTGATGAAGCTGGCCGAGAAGTTCGGGCGGCCCGTGGTGACGCTGATCGACACCCCCGGCGCGTACCCCGGGATCGGCGCCGAGGAGCGCGGGCAGGGAGAGGCCATCGCCCGGAACCTGCGGGAGATGGCCGGCCTCAAGGTCCCCTCCGTGGCGGTGGTGATCGGGGAGGGGGGCTCCGGCGGAGCGCTCGCCATCGGGGTCGCGGACCGCGTGCTGATGCTGGAGAACAGCATCTACTCCGTGATCTCGCCCGAGGGGTGCGCGGCGATCCTCTGGAAGAGCGGGACCGAGCGCGACAAGGCCGCCGCCGCGATGCGGATCACCGCCGGCGACCTGCTCCGGCTGAAGGTGATCGACGAGGTGGTCCCGGAACCCGCCGGGGGCGCCCATTCCGACTGGGAGCGGACGGCCGACGCCCTCCGCGACGCGCTGTCCCGCCACCTCGGCGAGCTGCGCGGCCTCCCGACGGACGAGCTGCGGCGCGCCCGCTGGGAGAAGTACATGTCCATGGGGGAGTGGCGCACCGTCCGCTGACCCCGCTGTATGACCCGAGGCGCCGTGCCCCGCGGGGGTGCGGCGCTCCGCATAGATGAGGTGGTACCGTGAGCCTTCCGCTTCCCGTTTTCCAGCCGTTGCCGGACGTCAGCGAGTTTCCTCGCGTGGTCGAGGTCGCATTCAAGGGGACCCGCCGTGCGTACTTCCGCACGGATGAAACAGACCTCCGCGTCGGCGAACCCGTGGTGGTGGAGGTGGAGCGCGGACGCGACCTCGGGCGCGTCCGCTCGGTGGGCGGGGTGGCCGCGAAGAAGTGCTCGGGGTGCGGGGGGGAGGGGGACGCGGCTCCCGACGCCCGTGTCCTCCGCCGGGCCGAGACGGAGGAGGTGGAGGCGCTCCACGTTCTGCGGGTGGACGAGGAGCGGGTCCGCCGCATCACCCGGGAGATGGTGGAGCAGCACGGCCTCAAGATGAAGGTGAGCGAGGTCGAGTGGCAGTGGGACCGGAACAAGCTCACCATCTACTTCACCGCGGAGCGGCGGGTGGACTTCCGCCAGCTCGTCCGGGACCTGGCGCGCACCTTCCGCACGCGCATCGAGCTGAAGCAGATCGGCGTGCGGGACGAGGCCGCGCTGCTGGGCGGCGTGGGGCGCTGCGGCCGGGAGCTGTGCTGCTCCACCTGGCTCCGCGAGATCAAGCCCATCTCGCTCCAGCTCGCCAAGGACCAGAACCTGTCGCTCAACCCCACGCAGATCTCCGGCACCTGCGGCCGGCTGATGTGCTGCCTCACCTACGAGCACGACGCCTACCTCGCGGCCCGGAAACGCTTCCCCCGCGAGGGGAAGCTGGTCCGCACCTCCAGGGGGAGCGAGAAGGTGGTGGGGGTGGACATCTGGAAGAGCCAGGTGACCCTGCTGGACGAGACCCGTCAGCGGAGGACGGTGGAGCTGGAGGCGCTTCGCGCCGAGATGGCGGCGGCCGGTCCCACCCCCGCCACGCGCGAGAAGGAGGTGGCTCTCTCCACCGCTGCCGCGCCGCTCCCCACCCCCGCGGAGAAGCAGCGCCCCCCGCGCCGCCCGCGCGTCCACGGCGACCGGAGGGGCGGAGCGGGCGGTCCTCCTCCCGGACAGTCGTAGCGTCCCTCGCGATACGGAAAACCCCTCCCCGGCAGAAGCCGCGGAGGGGTTTTCTCATCGTGCGCGGAGGGGGCCTACGGCTGGTACCGGGGGAAGAGCGCGTCCCCCTTGGCGATGGCGGTCCCGGGGCGGAGCCCTCCCCACGCCGTCCACTCCTCCAGCCGCCCCCGCCCGCGGTCGGCGACCGCCGCGGCGTACTCCTCGCCCCCCGTCCTCCGCCACAGCTCCTCCATCTTCGCCGGGAGGGCGGGCCAGAGGAGGAGCGAGGCGATCCGCATGGCCTCCGCGCAGTCGTAGAGGATCGCGGCCACCTCCGGCATCCGGTCCGGGTCCCGGGCGAGCCGGAACGGCGCCGTCCGCTCGATGTAGCCGTCGATCTCCTTCACCAGCTCCAGCGCGGCCCCGACCGCCTCGTCCAGACGCAGCGCCTCCATGGCCTCGCGGTGGGCGGCTACCGCTCGCTCCGCCGCCGCGCGCAGCTCGCCCCCCTCTCCCTCACCGGGCTCCGGAACCTCACCGCCGAAGTAGCGGCCGATCATGTTGGCGACGCGGCTGAACGAGTTGCCGAGGGTGTTCGCCAGGTCGGCGTTGTACACCTCCACGAACTTGGCCTCGGAAAAGTCCGCGTCGGTGGTGCCCAGCGGCCCCTGCGTGAGCAGGAACCAGCGGAACGCGTCCAGCGAGAAGCGGCCGACGTAGTCGTCGATCTTCTCCAGGTCCACGAAGTTCCCCAGCGACTTGCTCATCTTCCGCCCGTCGCTGATCCAGAACGAGTGCGCGTACACGCGCTCCGGAACCGGACGGCCCAGGGCCAGGAGGAGGGCCGGCCAGATCACTCCGTGGAACCAGAGGATGTCCTTGGCGATCAGGTGGACGTCCGCCGGCCAGTACTTCCGCCGCTCGTCCGTGTCGACCGTGGTGAGGTAGTTCATCAGGGCGTCGATCCAGACGTAGATCGTCTGGTCCGGCGTCCCGGGGACGGGGATCCCCCACCCCTGCGTCCCCGTCCGCGAGACCGGCACGTCGTTGAGCCCCTCGCGGACCCGGGCGAGCAGCTCGTTCCGCCTCGCCTCGGGGTGCACCAGCCCGGCCTCCAGCAGCTCGAGGATGCGGTCCTGGTAGGCGCTCAGCCGGAAGAAGGCGTTGTTCTCCGACTTGCGGACCAGGGGCTGCCCGTTGATGGGCGAGCGGAACTCGTACTCCTTCGCCTTGTTCTCCGGAACGTACTCCTCCTGCCCCGCGTCGTACCACCCCTCGTACTCGCCCATGTAGACGTCGCCCGAGTCGAGGAGCCGCCGGACGTACTCCGTGACCCGCTCGCGGTGGCGCGCCTCGCTGGTGCGGATGAAGTCGTCGTTGGAGATCCCCAGCCGCGCGAACGCCTCCTGGAACGCGGCCGCGTTGCGGTCGGCCCATTCCTGGGGTCCCAGGCCGCGCTCCGCGGCGGCGGTCACCACCTTCGCCGCGTGTTCGTCGGTCCCGGTGAGCAGGAAGGTGTCGTCGCCCCGCAGGCGGTGGTACCGCGCCAGCACGTCGGCCAGGGTGGTGGAGTAGACGTGGCCGATGTGGGGCCGGTCGTTGACGTAATAGATCGGCGTGGTGACGTAGAACGTGCCGGGCTCGGTCCGCATGGGCGCTCTCTGGAGATCCTCTCGGAAAGCCGCGGCGGGCGCGGCGTCGTTTCGCAGGCGAAGCCTGCAACGATGGGTCCGGCGGGCCCCGTTGGCAAGTGGCGCGCGCGGGAGGCGGGCACCGCCCCACCGACCCTTTCGTGCATGTTCTTGCAAAACGTGAAGCTGCTTGACACTCCCCCACGAACGGGTGTATAGTACGCGCCTCCGCAGCGACCCGGTCACGTCCGGGGAGCATCGACTCCCCCCGGTATTTTCCGTACGACAATCGAGGCCATGGCACGATCCAAGTGGACGCTGATGCTCGTCCCGCACGACAACGAGCGCGTCAGATCCATCCAGATCTCGAGCCGGAGCGTCCGAGCCGCCCTTTCCACCGCACTCGTCCTTGCCTTCACCCTCGCGGTCTTCAGCGTCGGGTTCTTCGTCAAGCAGAGCCACCACGTCCGCGCCTCGCGCCTGGAGCGGGAGAACCGGCTCCTCGCGGCCGAGGTGCACGAGATGCGCTCGCAGATGGAATCGCTCTCCGAGTCCATCGACGACCTCTCGAAGCAGGGTGAGAAGTACCGCGTGGTCGCCGGCCTTCCGGAGATCGACCCGCAGGTGGAGCGGGTGGGGATCGGCGGGCCGGGTACGGCCACGCTCCAGTCGGCGACGCTGTTCCGCCTGAACCCCGAGCGGGGAAGGACGGTGTTCGAGGCGTCGTCCAGCCTCGGCGAGCTGCTGCGCCGCGCCTCGCTGCTGCGCTCCAGCATGGACGAGGCGCTCGACGCCATGGAGTCCAGCCACGAGCGGCTGGCGGCCACCCCGTCCATCGCCCCGTCCTCCGGACACCTGTCCAGCCTCTTCAGCGGCGCGCGCAGGCACCCGGTGCTCCGCATCACCCGGCCTCACAAGGGAATCGACATCGCCGCCCCGGTCGGGGAGCCCATCCTCGCCCCCGCGAGGGGGAAGGTGAGCTACGCCGGCTTCAAGTCCGGCGGGTACGGAAACGTGGTGGAGATCGACCACGGATTCGGCTACGTTACCCGTTTCGCCCACACCTCCCGGGTGCTGGTGCGCGCGGGGCAGGAGGTGAAGCGGGGAGAGGTGATCGCCGAGGTGGGGGCGACGGGCCTGGTGAGCGGTCCGCACCTCCACTACGAGGTGGAGGTGAACGGGCGGGCCGCCGACCCGCTCGACTTCATCATCGAGGACGCGATCCCCGATTGAGCCCACGGTCGGGGCCGCCCCGGTGGATCCGCGAGGAGCGCCCGTCGGCGCTCCTTTGCGCATGTACGGCCCGGAGGAGGAACTTCGGGGGCCGGCCGGCCTATAGTGACCCCGTGAACTTACAGACGCCCGGACGAATCCGCTCGACATGCTCTCTCTTTTCCTGACCCTCGCGGCCGGGACCGCCGCGGCGGACACGGCGTCGCCACCCTCCCGCCCCGCGGACGCGGCGGCGGGGATGGTGGCCGTGCACCGCCAGCCCGCGATCCCCATCGTCGCGCTCCGCATGTCGGTCCTGGCCGACGACCCACCGGGATACGCCGGTGCCGGGCACCTGGTGCAGCACCTCGTCCTCCCCACACTGAGAGAGCAGGTGAGGCGCGTGGGCGGGGACGTGCAGATCACCCGGGGCGCCGACGCGGTGGTGTACACCGTGGTGGGTCCGGCTTCCGAACTGGACTACCTCGCGGGGGTGCTCCGCTCCACCCTCCGCCCGCCCCAGCTCACGGAGGCCCAGCTGGTGGCCGCGCAGCGCGAGCTGCGCGACGAGCGGAACGCGGAGTGGGAGACGGCGGCCGGCCACGTCCGGGCGCTGCTGCGCGCCCGCCTCTTCCCGGAAGACCTGTCCCCCGCCGGGACGCCCGCCTCCGCGGAACGGTTCACGCCCGAGGTGGTGCGGTCGGTTTGGGCGCGGATGTACCAGCCGGAGAGGGTCGCCGTGATCGCCGTGGGCGACGTGCAGGTGGGACGGGTCCAGGAAGCGTTCTCCAGGCTTCCGGACCCGTCCGGGGGTGGATACCGGGAGGCGATGGCCGACACCGTCCCCGCCGCCCCGCCCGTCTCCCCGGAGGCCACGCGCGGGTGGGTGGGGCTGGGCTACTCCGCGTCCGACGCGGACCCCGCGGCGCTGACGGTGGTCGCCCGGCTGCTCCGGGACCACCTGCGCGAGCGGCTCCCCTCCGCCTCGGTGGAGGTGGAGCACTGGTGGACGCGGCAGGGGCAGGGCCTCGCGGTGGTGGTCGCCGCACAGCCCGCCGGCCTCGCGGCCGCGCGCCGCACGACGGGCGCGGCGGTGGGCGCGCTCACCTCCACGCTGAACGAGGAGCGGGTCCGGGCCGCCGCCGCCGCCGTGCGGCGCGACATGCTGTTCTACGCCCGGCGGCCGGACCGCATGGCCGACGTGGTCGGACAGTTCGTCGACCGGCAGGGCGACGCGAACGCGGCCCAGCGCTTCTACGCCGAAGTAGAGCGCGTGGACGAGGCGGAGGTGCGCGCCGTGCTGGCGCGGCTCGCCGACCGCACCCCCGTCGCCGTAGACGTTCCTCCGCAGAGGCTGCCCAACCGATAGCCATGATCCGTGAATCCCTCTTCCGTGCCGGGCGCCGGTGCCTCCCGGCGCTCCTGCTCCTCTTCGCGACGGCTCCCGGGATCCTGAGCGCCCAGGACCGCTTCGTGGTGCGACCCGAGCCGGGCACGTCCGTGGTCGCCCTGGAGGTCCTGGTCGCCACCGGGCCCGCGGACGAGACCCCGGAGCAGGCGGGGCTGGCCTACCTTACCGCGCGGGTGGCGGTCGCGCCCATCCGCCGGACCCTCGACGCCCTGGGCGCCCACCTCACGGTGCAGGCGCACAAGGACGCGCTCGGCTTCACGCTCACGGCCGCGCCCGACGCCTGGATGGAAGCCTCGCGCACGCTCCTGGTGGCGCTCTTCCGCGACCCGGCGGACTCGCTCTCCATGATCCGCGAGCGGGCCGCCCTGCGGGCGGAGCTGATCGGCCGCGAGGCGAGCCCCGCCGACGCGCTCGCCCGCGACGTGGACGCGGCCGTCTTCGGGGGCGAGCACCCGTGGCGGCGCCCCGCGGCCGGCTACTCCACGACGGTGGAGAAGCTGACCCTGTCGGACGTGGACGGCTTCATCCGCACCTATCTCGTCCCCGAACGGACCGTGGCGGTGGTGGTGGGCCCGGTGGACCCCTCCGGGGCCAGGGAGCACGTCGGCGCGTTCCTGCGGGGGGCACCCTGGCAGGCGCCGCGGGTGCCGGCTCCGGAACCGCTGGATTCACCCATCCGGCAGGAGTACAATTCCATCACCACCTGGGTCGCGGCCAGCTATCCCTTCTCCGCCGAGGTGGACGCGGAGGCGGTCCGCCTCGTGGGAATGCTCGCGGCCGAGGAGCTGTCCTTCGGGCCGAGCCGCCGTTCGGTGTACAACGCCCACAGCGAGGTGGTGCGACGGCCCGGCGGCGGGGAACTCCGCGTGCACATCGTGGTGCCGCCCCGGGAGGTGGACGCATGGACGGGGCGCATCGGCGAGGCGGTGTCCCGGTTCGCCGACCGGAAGCTCTCGGATGCCGTCTTCAGGGAGCGCCTTCGCCGCTTCCGCGGCGTGCGGCTGCGGGAGCTGGACACCCCGGAGGCGCGGGCCCAGGCGGCGGCGCGCGAGCTGTTCGTCGGGACGGGAGCGGAGGGGAGCCTCGTGGACGCCCTGGACGAGCTGGACGCGGAGCAGGTCCTCGCGGCGGCGCGGGCGCTCAGGAGTCCGACGCTGGTCGTCCTGGGGCCCTTCCTGGACGACGACTAGAACGGCCGTGCCGGCAGAAGTGGCCGTGCCCCCCCCCGATCACGAACCGCCGACCACGTCGGCAGAGGAGAGCACCGTGGGCTGGATGGTCCTGTACAACGTGCTGGAAGTGCTGAAGTGGCTGATCATCGCGCGCGCGCTGATGTCGTGGTTCGTGGACCCGCGCTCCGGGAACCCGCTGGTTCTCTGGATCCGCAACGTGACGGACGCGATTCTCCGGCCCATCTCCTCCATCATGCCGAACATGGGCGGAATGGACCTCTCGCCGCTGGCGGCGATCCTCCTGATCTACCTCGCACAGAGCGCGATCATCAACGGCCCGGGGCGCTTCTGACGCGCGACCGCTCCCACGGATCCTGAAGCGACGAAGGGCGCCCGCACGGGCGCCCTTCGTCGCTTCCTGTCGCGGCCCGCCGCGCTTACGGCTGGCCGAAGTCGACGGTCGGCGTCTGCTCCGAGCCGGCGGGCGCCTGGTAGGGCTCCTTGCGCTGCGCGCCGGTGACCCGCGCGGTGACCACCTGCGGGAACTGCCGGATGTAGGTGTTGTAGTCGCGAACCACCGCGTTGTAGTCGCGGCGCGCCACGCTGATCCGGTTCTCGCTCTCGGCCAGCTGGTCCTGGAGCATGGTGAAGTTCTGCGTCGCGCGGAGCTGCGGGTACGCCTCCACCGCCAGGTTGAGGTAGGTGCCGATGGAGCGCGTGACCGCCGCGTCCGCCGCGGAGATCCTCTCCACGTCGCCGCTCTGCACCGCCTGCTGCACCGCCTGCTGCGACTGGTTGAGCTGGGCCTCGGCGTTGTTCAGCCCCGCGCGCGCCTGCGCGACCCCGGTGTACGTCTCCCGCTCGAAGGACGCGGCGCCCTTCACCGTCTGCACCAGGTTCGGGATGAGCTGGTTCCGGTTGGTGAGTTCCACGCCGATGTTGGACTTCAGCTCGTCGGTCCGCTCGTCCAGCTCCTGGATCCGGTTGTAGCCGCACCCCGGGAGCAGGGCCGCCGCGAGAAAGAGCACAGCAAATCTGACACGCCGCATCGTCGTCCTCCGAATGAAAGAAAGGTTCAGGCTCCAGGGCGCGCCCGGCCCGCTGCCGTGCGCCCTACTCCCTGTTCCCGAGCCCGTCCACGAACTCCACCGCCCGCCCCACCGCCTCCAGGTATCCCGTGACGACCGGGGAGTCCGGCGCCGGCCGGAAGTCGGCTCCGTCGCGCCGGACACGCAGGATCTCCAGCAGCGGAGACCCATCGAACCCGGCCCTTTCCGCCGTCCTCCGGATCACCGCCTCAGGCTCGCGCACGCCGTCGTCCCCCGTCAGACGGAGCACCGCCCGGAAGAGCACCAGGAAGGTGGAGAGCGACTTCTTCACCACGGTCCCCAGCTCCTCAGGGGATCCCGAGGAGAACAGGTACCTCTCCCGGAGCTGGATGTACTTCCCCTTCAGCTCGTGCTCGCACTGGTGGCGCAGGTCCATCGGGTCGATCTCGATCCCCGAGAACGGGTCCTCGCCGTGCAGCGTCCGGTGGGCGTCGCGGATGTCGGAGAGTTCGATGGGGAACACGTCCGCCGAGCGGCGCCACTCCTCCACCCCCATGACCAGCGGCGGGGGGTTCCCTTCCCCGACCCAGCTACGCGCCAGCTCCGTCCCCCGCCGCAGCGTGGCCGGCGCGACGTCCCGGAGCAGCACCAGCACGTTGAGGTCCGACATCCCCTCCGTGTACTCCCCGCGCGCCGCGGAGCCGTACAGCACCACCGACGCCAGGGTGTCGCCGTACGTACGCGCCAGGTCTCCGGCGAGTTCCTCCGCCCGGACCGTCTCTCGACCCATCGCTCCCCTCCGTTTTCCGGTCACCAGCTCCGCCCCGAGCCGCCTCCCCCGAAGCCGCCCCCTCCTCCGAAACCACCGAACCCGCCTCCACCGAACCCACCTCCCCCACCGAAGCCTCCGCCGCGCCCCCAGCCCCCGCCCATGGGGAACGGGACGATGATGGGGCCACGATATCCGCGGCGGCGCCGGCCGCCTCCACCTCCCCCCCCGCCCCCTCCGCGCCCGAAGAGCGAGAAGAGAATGATGATGGCGATGACGTAGAAGAGGACGCGTCCCACCCCGAAGCCCCCGCCGGGCCGCCGGGCCGGCTGCTGTACGCCCTGCACGGGGACGGCCCCGGTCAGCTCGAAGCCGAAACGGTTCGCGTATTCCTGCGCGATGGCCTGCACCCCGAGCAGGATCCCGGTCCCGTAGTCGTTCCTGCGGAAGTAGGGGACCATGTACTGGTCCTGGATGCGCCCCGTCTCACCCGCCGTGAGGAAGGTGTTGGTGCCGAGCCCCGTCTCCAGGCGCACCTGCCGGTCGTTGGGCGCCACCAGCACCACGATCCCGGTGTTCCGCGCGGGGTCGCCCGGCTCGCCCGCCCGGCCCACCCGCCACTCCCGGCCGATCTGCAGGCCGACCTCGCTGGCCGGGCGACCCTCCAGCGAGGGGAGGGTCACCACCACGATCTCTCCGCCCGACTTCGCGCGCACCTCCTGGATGATCCGGTCGATCTGCGCCTCCTGCTCGGGCGGGATCACCTGGGCGAAGTCGTTCACGTACCCCACGGGCGCGGGGAGCCGGAGCTGCGCCCGCGCCGGGAGCGCCGCGGCCAGTACGAGCAGCGCCACCAGGAGCGCCGCCCGTGCCGGAAGCACGCTTCTCGCTTGTAGCCCGATCGGTCGATCCGTACGTTGCTTCACTTTGATTCTTCCGTTTCCACAGCCGGAGCCGCCGATGTTCTCTCGTCTCGTTCCGCTCGCCGCGCTTCTCGGGGCTCTCTCCCTCGCCGCCTGCGGCGAGCGCGGGCCCCGGGTCACGATCCGCACCGAACTGGAGGGCGCGCCGCTGGCGGACCTCCCCGTGCGCCTCCTTCCCTACGATCGCGACGTGATCCTGGATTCACTCGCCACGGTCGCCCGGGTTCCCGAGCCGGTGGTCCCGCCGGAGTTGCTCCAGCAATTGCAGGGCCTGGGAGCGGAGGAGCGCGCCGCGGTCCAGCGGGGGGACACGGCGGTCGCGCGCTTCCAGGCGGTCCGGCGCGGCCTGCTCGCGCACGCCGACTCCCTGCGCGCCGCGCGGCGCGCCTGGGCGGACCAGACGTTCGCCGCGTTCGATTCGCTGGCGATCCGGCGCGTCGAGGCCACGGGCCGTGAAGAGCTGGCGGACACCACCGGCACGTCGGGCGCCGTCACCTTCTCCGCCGAGCCGGGCCGCTGGTGGGTGTATGCCCGCTACACCCTTCCGTACAGCGAGCTGTACTGGAACTTCCCGGTCGAGGTGTCGGGCGACAGCACCGTGGTGACGCTCTCCCGTACCAACGCCCGGGAGCGGCCCTTCCTGTAGCCCGCCGCTCCGGAGCCCCTCAGCGGGGCTCCTCCTCCTTCTTTGGAGTCTCCATCCGGGGAGCCTCCGGCCGCGGGGGCGCCGAGGACGGGTTCGCGCCCTCCGGGCCGGCGGGACCCTCCTCCGGCGGCGTGACCCCGGGTTCCGCCGCTGCGGCAGCCGCTGCCGCGGCGGAGTCCGCCAGCGCGGCCCGCGCGGCGCTGTCCGGCCGCGTGCGGCCCCACTCCCAGCGGTGCCGCACGTCGAACGTCCACTGGTAGTCGGGCCCGTTGTAGAAGGGACGCGTGAACACGTCCCGGCGGACCGCTTCGCGGGCGATGCGTGCGCGCGTGCGCTCGTTGATCTCGTAGTCCAGACCCATGCCGAAGAGCGGGCTCTGGTCCACGGTCGGGAAGCCTACCTCGGCCGTGAGGAACAGGTCGCGAGACAGCTCCCAGCCGAACTCGAACGTGGGCGCGCTCAGCCCCACCACGCCCAGGGCGCCCCCGAACCCGAACGGAGTCGTGGCCTCGCCGGGACGGGAGCGGACACGCACGTAGTCCACCAGCCCGGAACGCGACAGCTCCTGCTCCAGCTCCGCGGCCACGAGCCCGCCGAACAGCTCCTGCGCCAGGATCTGCTGGGCGATGGCCCCCGTGTTCCCGCCCAGGCTGGCGGTGGAGCGGCCGAAGATCAGGTAGCTGAGCAGCTCCGATTCCGGGAGCGGCGGCTGCGTGTTGGAGCTGAGCCGGATAGTGGGCTCCTGCAGCGTCCCGCCCACCTGCACCTGGACGTCCAGCGTCGCCCCCGAGGTCCCCGAATCGAGGGTGCGCACCCGGTTGACGGCGAGGATGTCGAGGCTGGGGTTGAAGTCCGGCGTGCCGTAGAACTGGACGACCCCGCGCTCGATGTCGAACTCGCGTCGGAGCGGCCCCACCCGCAGGGAGTAGGTGCCGCGGACCGCCTCCAGGTCGCCGTAGACGCGCGGCTCGGGCCCGGTGCGATTCACCAGCAGGTCGCCGCGGATCTGGATGCGGGCGTCGTCGGACTCCAGCCACACCCCTTCCTCCACCACCACCCGGAGCGGGGAGATGCGCAGCCCGCCCAGGCTCGCCGCCGCGGTGGCGCCCACCACGGATTCCGGGATGGTGTCGGCGCCGATCTCCCCCACCTCCGCGTCGACGATCGCCACCTGGCGCCGCTCGCCCAGGGTGGGGATACGGATCATCCCCTGCTCCAGAACGAGCCGACCGGACAGGGTCGCCTCGGGGAGCCGGCCCACCAGGGCGAGTTCGGACGTCACCTTGAGCCGGGCGAGGTCCGCCCGGTCGATCACGTTGAACCCGCGGGTGGTGAGGTTCAGCGATACGCGGGGCTGGCCCGGCTGGTCCAGGAGGATGCTCCCGGACAGGCTCGCCGTGCCGTCGCTGCGCGCGGTGAGGGTGTCGATGCGGACTTCCTCCCCGCGCAGGGTGATCCTCGTGACGATGTCCGTGAAGCGCTCGCCGAGCGGCACCACCGTCACGGCCCCGCCGTTCAGGCCCAGCCACCCGTTCACGGACGGGTCGTCCAGGGTCCCCGTCACCAGCGCGTTCGCCGAGAGTACCCCCTCCCCCTTCTCCAGGGCGGGAACCGCCGCCGCGACCAGCGCCAGGGGCACCGAGTCGGCCGCCAGCCGCGCGCGGAGCGGCTCGCTGCGGAGCAGCTCGAAGCCCGGGACCGTCCCCCCCAGCGAGATCCGCATCGGCACGGTTGCGTCCAGGGTGAGGATGTCCTCCCCCGCCAGCCGCACCAGCGCGGTTCCCACCAGCTGCCTTCCCGCGTAGCGCGCGTCGACCGCCACCCGGTCCGCGGTAACTCCTTCGTAGGTAAGAGAATCGACGGTACCGGCGATCGTCATCTCCGGGGACCCCACGGGTCCTTCCAGGACTGCGGTGAGGTTGAGCGTCCCGGCCACGTCCGGAGCGGAGGACGTGATGCGGCGGAGGTCGCTCAGCTGCACCCCGGTCAGGGTGAGGCGGAGGTCGGTGTTGCCCGTCGGGGGGAGGCGGCCGTCCAGCTCGACGGTCCCGTCCCTTTCGCCGACGCGGCGAAGGGCCAGGCGCTCGATCTCGAGCCCGTCCACCCCGCCCCACTGGAGGCGCGAGGGCTGGACGAGCTGCCAGGACGCGCTCGACAGGCGAAGCGCGAGCGACTGCAGCTCCACGCCGCGCAGCTCCCGCCCTTCCAGGAGCAGCGTGCCGGACGCGGCGAGGTCGCTCTCCGGGTCGCGGCGCGCGAAGACCCCGAAGGTGGCGAGTCCCGGCGAGGCGTTGGCCTCCAGGCGGAGGTTCTGGAGCTCCTCCCTCCCCGCGAGCAGCACCCCGTCGGCCTGGAGGTTCCCGAACCCCGTCCACCCCCGTGCCCCCAGCGCCGCCTGGACCTGCAGCGCGAGCTGGTTGGCCCTCCAGCCGTCATACCGGAGCCCGGCCCCCGACCCGGACACGTTGAACGCGGGCGCCCGGGCGGTGCCGGACAGCCACCCCTCCAGGTTCACGGAGCCGGCGAGGTCCACGGGCGCCGCTCCGGACCGGGCCAGGAGCGGCGCGAGGGTCGCGAGGTCGGTCGCGGCGAAGGAGAAGCGGAGCGGCTGCGGCGCGGGGCGGGTGAGCCCCCATGAGCCCGACGCGGCCACACGTGCGCCCCGGAACGTCGCGGCCAGCGTGTCGATCTGCAGGATGCCGCCACGGGCCTCCAGCCGCACCGTCGCCGCGTCCAGGAGAGCCCCGTCCAGCGTCGACGACTGCGCGGACAGGTCCACGCGCCCCTCGAAGGTCTCCGGCGTGGTGCCCCGGCCTTCCACGAGCAGGCTGGCGTTCAGGTTCCCCGCGGGGAGCCCCTGCCCGCCGGGAAGCTCGCGAGGGTTCACACCCGCGATCCGCCCCGTCGCGTAGTACGCCGGGACCTCGCCGGGGCGGTACCAGCCCTTCAGGTCGACGAGTCCGACCGGCCCCGTGAGGTCGACGTCGAAGCTGTACGGCTGCCTCCCGCCGCCGCTCAGGGCGACGGAACCGGTGAGGGGGGAGTTGAAGAGGTCCGGACGCCCGAGTATCGTCCCCAGCCGGAAGTCGTACACCTGTCCGGACACGTCGAACTGCAGTCCGTCGCCGGGGTTTCGCACCTGGCCGCCCAGGACGAAGGAGCCCCCTTCGTGCCTCAGGTCGACGTCGAAGCGGAAGGCTTCCGTGCTCCCCCGGGCGGCGAAGCGGCCGCTGAGGGGACCCTGGACGGGGTTGGAGGCGGTCAGCAGCAGCCCGGAGCGGAACGCCTCCACCTCGCCCGTGACGTCGAAGCCCAGCGGCTCCCCCGGGACCACGCTCCCCCGGGCGGCGAGCCGGCCCGAAGCGCCCCGGAAGTCGATGTCGAACGAAGCCCGCTCGGCGGTGCCGGAAACGGAGAACGGCCCGCTCAGCGTCGCCGTGCGGAACGGGAGCTGGGGGAAGAGTTCGGTGAGCGTGGCGAGCGCCAGCGGCGCGGCGCGGCCTTCGACCTCGTAGCGAAGCGCCGGCTCGGTGGCGAACCGCGCCGAAAGGTCGGTGATCCGGGTAGGCGGAGCGTCGCCCACTTCGTACGTGACCGTTCCGCCGGTCACGCGGAGGTCGGCGGGGGTGCCGGTCGCAACCGCGGAGCCGCGCAGCACTCCCCTCAGGTACCGGGCCTGCGCCGGGTCCTGGACGAGCGGTGCCAGCGCGGCGAGGTAGACCGGGCGCGCCTCGACCCGCACCCCTTCGAGCCGGAAGGGTGCCTCGCCTCCCACGGCGACGTCGCCCGACGCGACGACCACGGACGGCTCGCCGCTGGATTCCGGCGGCCGGAAGCTGGCCGTCAGGTCGATGCGAAGGTGCCCCTCCCTCCCCTCCTCCACGACGTCGAGGCTGGACACCGTCCCGCGGACCTCGCCCTCGTACGGGATCTCCGCGAAGCCGAGCTGGTTGATCGTGGCGAAGTCCAGCGGCTCCAGGGTCAGCCGGGTGTCGGAGAAGGCCCACGGGCGGCCGCCCCCCACCGTGGCGGCGAAGCGCCCGGAGGCCCGGGACCCGGCCGTGGTGACGACCGCGTCCGGCGAACGGAGCGCGACGCGCCCCCCGGAAAGGGTCTCCACGTCCAGCGTGAAGGTGGCCTGCCCGCCTTCGGGGATTCCGAAACCCAGCCCCCGCAGGTCGCGGAAGTCGAGGGGTGCGGCGCGCAGCCGCACGTCCCAGAGGATCGCGGCCTCGCCGAGCCGGAAGGTGCCCGAGCCCGCCAGGGTGGAGTGGGGGGTGCGGAACGTCTGCAGGTCGAAGCGGTAGCGGTCCGGCCCCGCCTCCTCGATCCATCCACGGAGCTGCGCGATCCGGAAGTCAGGGTTCGAGACCTCGGCGGTCAGCGACTCCACGTCCACCCGCCACCCCTGCGTCCCTCCGATCCTCACCGACGCCAGACGGGCGTCGATGCCGCGCGCCCGCCGGACAAGCATCGTCCGGCCGCCGATCCTCATCAGCGGGGGCCCGCCCCGGGAGGCGAAGAGGGCCGGGAGGGAGTCCCCGGGCTGCACCGCCGTGGCGATCATCACCCGGCCGTCGGTGATCCTCACGTCGCGGAAGAGGAGCGGACGCGACGCTTCGAGGGTGTCCGCGCCCGCGGCGAAGCGCACCTCGTTCCCGTCCGCCTCCACGCGGAGCGCCCGGGTCAGGTTCCACTCGCCGGAAGGGGTCTCGATCAGCCGGAGGGAGGGGCCCTCCACGTCCAGCCGGTCGAAGCGGATCGGTCCGGTGCCGCCCAGCGCGGTGGACTGGAAGAAGAGGCGCGCGGTGGGAGCGGCGAGGATGGTGTCCCCCGAAGGGTCGAGCACCGCCAGGCGCCGCAGCAGCACGCGGACGGTGCCTTCCTCCGACACCTCTTCCAGCTCGAAGGCGGAGCGGGGGAGCTGGAGCCGGTTCGCCAGCTCCAGCTCGGCCTCGTCGAGCCGCGCCTCCCGCACGTACACCTGGATGCCTACCCAGAGCAGGAAGAGGCCGATCAGCACGCCCGCGAGCGCCAGCCCCGCGCGCTGCGACCCGGAGAGTCGTGGCTCCATCAGAACGCCTGCCCCACCGCGATCCAGAACTGGATGCGCTCCCACAGGCCGTTCCGGCGGAACTTCTCCCCCCGGGGGTCCGTGTTGGGATCGAAGTGGGGGTCGACCACCACCAGCGAGCCGTCCGGGGCGATGGTGTACAGCGGCCCCACGGGTGGGTTGTAGGCGTTGTAGGCCGCGTCGAGGCGGATCGGGCCCACGGGGGTCAGCAGGCGCAGCCCGACCCCGGGCGTCACGCGGAACTGTGACTCGCCGAAGAGCGTGTCGTTCGCGCTCCCCCAGACCTGCCCCCCGTCCACGAACGCCGCCCAGCGGAGGTTGTCGCGGAGCACGGGAGAGGGCATGCGGAGTTCGGCCGAGGCGACGACCAGCTTCGTTCCCCCGGACGCGAAGTCGAAGACCTCAAGGTCTTCGGTGGTTCCCGGCCGTACCGCTTCGAGGTAGACACGGGGACCCAGGCCGTTGCGCCGGAAGCCGCGGACGCTGTTGGGACCTCCCGCGTAGAAGAGCCGCTCCGGCGGAATGTGGCCCTGCCGTTCGATGGATCCTTCCAGGAACGTTCCGCCCTGCAGCCGGCCCGCGAGCACCCACCCGGTCCGGATCTGGAAGTAAGCAGCCCCGTCCCCGAAGACCCGCAGGTAGCGGTCGTCGGACGCGAGGGCGGTGGTGGCCCAGTCCGCGCTCCCCCGGACCTGGTATCCCCCGGTGGGGAACCCGTCCGAGCGCGTGTGGTCGCGGACCATGGAGAGGTTGAAGAAGTTCGACCAGCGGTTCTCCTGCAGGGAGTCGATGCGGGACCGCTCGCACACCTCCAGGGAGAAGCAGAAGAAGATCGGCTGCGCCTCGGTCCTGCCACGGTTCACGCTCACCGCGGCCGTCGCGAGCGTGCGGTCGGCGATCTCGCGGTTGACCGAGAGCCGGCCGCCGGTGGCGGTGCGCAGGTACGTGTCCAGCTCCGACACCCGCTCCGAGTACAGGTTGACGGCCGTGCTGGTGCGCGTGCCGAAGAGGCGGGGCTGCAGGAAGTCGGCGGCGACGCGGTAGTTCAGCACGTTGCCCAGTGTGTCTTCCTTGAGGGCCCGGCAGAGGTTGTTCTCGAACCCCGCGTCCAGCGGAGCCCCCACCCCCACCTTGGAGACCGCCCCGGAGAGTTCAAGCGTCCGTCCCCCGCCCAGGAAGTTGCGGTCCAGCCGGCGGGCCTCCCCGCGCAGACAGTCGATCGTCCCGTACCCTCCCGCCACCTCCGCCCTGTACTGCGGGGCCTCCACCACGCGCACCAGCACCGTGGCGCTCGCGCTGTCCGGGTTGAGCTGCAGCGAGTCCGGCGCGAAGTCCACCGTGGCGAAGTTGACCATCTGGAAGCCGTACAGGTTCCGCTGGCTGCGGGTCAGCTCCGAGGGACGCAGCACGTCGCCCTCCCGGATGCTGAGCTGCCTGCGCACGGTCTTCTGCCCCAGCCGCTCGGCGCCGAGGATCACCACGGTGTCCACCTCCACCAGCGGCCCCGGCACGGCATCGTACTCCACGCGCGCCAGGTCGGCGATGGTGTCCAGGTCGTAGTTGCGCAGCACCTGGGCGTAGGCGTAGCCGTTCTCCAGCAGACGGGCGCGGATGGTGTCCGCTCCGGCCAGGAAGCCGTTCCTCCGGAAGGGGCCTCCGACCTCGATCGGCAGCTTGCGGACGACCTGGTCGGTCCGGACGATCTCGTCCGTCCCTCTCACCTCCAGCGATTCGATGGTGACCAGGTGGCCGCCGGCGATGTCGAAACGCACCGCCACTCCGTCTTCCACGTTCTCCACGGTCGGGACGACCCGGGTGCCGTAGAAGCCGTGGTCCCGGTGCACGAGCTGGATCCGGGCGACGTCCTCCCGAAGGTTGTCGATGTCGAACCGGTACGTGTCCCGCCCGATCCCGAAGAGGCAGACGGGGAGGCCGAACGTGCGGCAGCGGCTGGGGCGGGTGATGATCGCTCCGCGCAGCGTGTCCGCGGGGACCACCCGGTCTCCCGTGAACTCCACGCTGCGGACCTCCTTGCCCACGTACTCGGCGAACCCGGCGTACGGCCCGGTCGTGGGCACCTGCTGGACGCAGGCGGAGAGCACCACCGCCACGCAGAGAACGGCGAGGCGGAGGAGCGGGTTACGGCTCGGTTCGGAACGGTTCTGCATGCGCGACGGAACGCGTGGAACAGGCACGTGCGTCCTCTCGGGGACGCTTTGCGGTCCCCGGCGGGTAGACCCGCGGGAGGTTGCTGGAAAGTAGGCCGATCGACTCCGGTCGGCGCGCCCCGCCAGGATCATCCGCCGGGCGGCGCAAACAGATGCCATCCGAATTCACGGCCGCACGCGCATCTAGCGTGCCAGGCACGCGCGGCTCACCGGGTCCCGGGCCCGGCCGGCTCCGGCCGGGCGTCGGGGGACGGGGCGGCGTCCTCCAGCTCCCGGGCCAGGTCGTCCACCGCCTTCTCGATCCCCTGGAGCATCCGGTCCACGGCCCGGGAGGCACGGCGTTCGGCGTCGCCGCCCAGGGCCTCCAGCCCGCGCCGTACCCACCCCTCGACTCCCCGGCCGAACCGGATCCCGGACGGACAGACCTCGGCCGGCACGGCGCGGACGAGGAAGTACTCCGTGTAGGTCTCTCCCTGCCCCCCGCACCCCGGCGCGAGGACGGCGTCGCCGGCCGCGGCCACCTCCCGCCGCACCACGCCCCGGGGAGGCTCCCACCCGGGCCCCGCCGGCCCCGCGGCCGCCATCATCCTTCCCCAGACGGGGGCGGCGAGCACGCCGCCGGACCCGTCGCGGACGATGGGCCGCGGCCGGTCGAACCCGATCCAGACCGCGCCCACCCGGCGGGGCGTGAACCCCACGAACCAGGCGTCGGTGGCGCCGTTCGTGGTCCCGGTCTTCCCCGCCGCCGGCCCGCGGAGCCCCGCGTCGCGGGCGCGCCGCCCCGACCCGCCGTCCACGACGTCGCGGAGCATGCTGGTGACCACGAAGGCGACCGCGGGGTCGAGCACCCGCCGCCGCCGCACTTCCGGCTCCCAGAGCACGGCCCCGGCGGGGTCCTCCACCCGCGTCACCCAGCGGGGCTCGGCACGGTCGCCCAGCCCCGCGAACGCGGTGTACGCCGCGGCCAGCTCGATGGGGCGCACCGCGGAGGCGCCGATGGCGACGGACGGAAGCTCCGGGACGGGGGTGGAGATCCCCATCTCCCGCGCCAGCCCGCGCACCCGGTCGAGCCCGACCCGCTCCGCCAGGAGCACGGCCACGGTGTTGACCGATTCGCGCAGCGAGCGCCGGACCGTCACCGGACCGCGGAAGCGCCCGTCGAAGTTCCGGGGTTCCCACACGTCGCCGCCCGGGAGTTCCCTCCGCAGCGGGGCATCGTCGATCCGCTCGGTCGGCGGGATCCCTGCGGCCACGGCCGCGGCGTACACGAACGGCTTGAACGCCGACCCCGGCTGCCGGAACCCCTGGAGCATGCGGTCGAAGCCCGAATCGCCGAAGTCGCGCCCCCCGACCAGGGCCACCACGTCTCCGGTCGCGACGTCCAGGACCGTGGCCGCCCCCTGCAGGTAGGGCGTCTCCGGGCTCCCCGGGCGGAAGTCTTCCCGCCCCGGCGCGTCCAGCGGCCCGAACGCGCCGCCCTCGATCGCCGCGAGCTGCCTCTCCAGCGCCTGCTCGGCGGCGGCCTGCACCCCGGGGTCCAGCGGCGTGTGGATGCGGAGGGAGCGGCTGTACAGCTCCTCTCCGAACCGTTCCTCCATCACCCGGCGGACCTGCTCCACGTAGTAGGGAGCGCGCCGCCGCTTCCGCTCCGGCTCCCACCGTTCCAGGCGCGGGACGGAGCGCTTCGCTTCCTCGGCCTCGCCGGCGGAGATCCGTCCCTGCTCCGCCATCAGGGAGAGGACGAGGTCGCGCCGCCGGAGCGAGCGCTCCCTGTACTTCCGCGGGTTGTAGTGCGTGGGCGCCTTGGGGAGCCCCGCGAGCAGCGCCGCTTCCGGGAGGGTCAGGTCGCGCGCGCGTTTGCCGAAGTAGACGCGCGCGGCCGACTCGATCCCGTAGACGCCCTCGCCGAAGTAGATGTGGTTGAGGTAGAGCTGGAGGATCTCGTCCTTCTCCAGCCGGTCCTCGATCTCCCGCGCGACGCGGATCTCCAGGAGCTTGCGTCGCGGCGTCCGCTCCGCTGCGGGGAGCCGGTCCGGGAAGACGTTGCGCGCCACCTGCATGGTGATCGTGCTCGCCCCCTGGCTCCGCGTGCCCGGCCGCAGGTTGCGGATCGCGGTCCCGGCGAGCCGGCGCCAGTCCACCCCGTGGTGGCGATGGAACCGCTTGTCCTCCACCGCCACGAAAGCGGCGGGCACGTACTCCGGGAGGTCCCCCAGGCGCACCACCTCCCAGCGGGTGGGACTCAGCTCCGCGAGCACGCCGCCCCGCGCGTCGTACACCACCGGAGCCCCGGCCGGCTGGAACGAGGCGAGCCGAGAGACCGGCGGGCACCCCCGGAGCCCGCAGCGCTCCCACGAGAAGGCGGCGAGAAACCCGCCGAGGGCCAGCAGGCCCAGGACCGCCACCCGCACGCGGCCCATTCCCCACGCCGCCGCCAGCGCCTGCCCGATGCCCCGGAACGACGAGGAGAACGCCGCCCGGTCCGCCCGGAGCGAGCCGCGCAGGCCCTCCCGCGCCGCGCCCCGGGGGTCCGACCTCAGGGCGCGCCACCGCTCCCGCACGCGCGCGCCGTACGCCTTCAACCGTCCCAGCGGGCCGGGGCGGTAGAGGTTGCGGACGGGCTCACGGTCGGAGGTCATGGCGTAGAAAACCTGGATGCGGACGAACCGGGGCAGCCGGATCCCTGCTGCTACCCGTCCGCGGCCTCCTTGCTCCCCGACGCTCCCGTTCCCGGAGCCCGGCAAGATACCGCTTCGCGCGCGTACGGCAACCGGCGCGCCGGCGCTTCCTCCGCACGCGAGAAGGGCCGGCCCCGGAAACCGGGACCGGCCCTCGACACGCATTGCGCGGCGGAAACGCCGTCAGACGACCTTGAGGATCTTCTGGAGTTCCTCGGGCGACAACTCCTTGCCGGCGTTCTTCCCCATGCGGCGCCCGCGGTTGGCGCGCGGCTGCTTGAGTTCGGGGGTGTACACCGTCTCCTCGGTGGCGCTCCCGAAGCCGTAGCCCGGAAGCTCCACGCGCGGCAGCGCGTACCCCAGGAGCAGCTCCACGCTGCGCACGTCGCCGATCTCACCGCCCGACATGAAGGTGATGGCCTCGCCCTTGGCCCCGGCGCGCGCCGTGCGGCCCACGCGGTGCACGTATCCCTCCGGATCCTGCGGGGCGTCGTAGTTGATGACGTGCGAGATCCCCTCGACGTCGAGCCCGCGCTGCGCCACGTCGGTGGCGACCAGCACCTGCACCTCTCCGTCACGGAAGGCGTCGAGCGCCCGGACGCGGTCCTTCATGTTCCGGTCGCCGTGCATCACCTCCACCTTGACCCCGGCGCGCTGGAGCTGCCCCGCCACCCGGTCCGCTCCGAACTTGGTCCGGGTGAAGACCAGCACCGAGTCCATCCCCGGCCGCTTGAGGAGTTCCACGAGGAGCGCCGACTTCTTGCTCTCCTGCACGGGGTAGACGAACTGCTCCACCCCGTCCGCCGTGGTCTTCTGCGGCGCCGCCTCCACCGTGATGGGATCGCGGAGGCTGTCGTACGCCAGCGACTTCACCTCGTTCGGCATGGTGGCCGAGAAGAAGAGGGTCTGCCGCTTCTTGGGAAGGTGGCGGAGGATCTCGCTGATCTGCGGGCGGAAGCCCATGTCGAGCATCCGGTCCGCCTCGTCCAGCACCAGGACTTCCACCGCGGAGAGGTCCACGTTGCCGCGCTCCAGGTGGTCGATCAGGCGCCCCGGCGTGGCGACCAGCACCTCGTATCCGGCGCGGAGGCCCCGGAGGTCGCGCTCCACCGGCGTCCCGCCGTACAGCACGCCGACGAAGAGTTCCGAGCCCTTCGAGTACTCGCGGGCGTTCTCGTATACCTGGATGGCCAGCTCTCGCGTGGGGCAGAGCACCAGCGCCTTCAGCCCGTCCTTGCCGCGCAGGTGGTGGAGCGTGGGCAGCATGAACGCCGCCGTCTTCCCCGTCCCCGTCTGCGCCTTGCCCAGCACGTCCTTCCCGGCCAGCGCTTCGGGAATCGCGAGCTGCTGGATGGGAGTGGGCTCTTCGTAGCCCATTTCGGTCACGGCACGCACCAGTTCGGGCGCGAGCCCGAGTTCTTCAAATCGCATGAATCTCCTTGACAGGCCCGGGCTCTTCCCTTCCGGGTCCGTTCGCGTATACGGCCTCGCGCCATGTGCGCATGGGTCCGTTTTTCGTGTGTTACACCTGACGGTGGGGTACTCGGGAAGCAGCGGCCCACGAACCCGGACGGGGTCGTCCGGAAACCGCAGGAGCACCCCTGAAGCGCCTGCTCGTTCAAAACACGTAAATTTAACACACAAGCGCGGTTCACGCTACCCACCGCGAGTTCGCGCCGACAGGCGCTCCTCCCGGGACCCGCGCCGCGCCGGCGGCGCCCGGGCCCGACAGCGGCTCCCGCTGACGCAAAAGGTGCGACAGACCACCCGCGCAGGTGGCGGCACGGTATTTCCCGGGTTACAATTACCGCGATTCGGCCGGCCCAGGCCGATGGACGGCCGCTCTGCGCCCGTCCCACGTGCGGAGATGCGGAGACAGCGATCTCATGGCAGACCTCGACAGCTTCGTCGGCCCCAACGCGGGCTACGTTCTCGACCAATACGAGCGATACCAGCAGGACCCCTCCTCGGTCGACGCCGGGTGGCAGGAGTTCTTCCGTTCGTTCACCCCTCCCGCTGCGGAAGGCCCCGCGGCGCCGGCCGGCACCGCGGGCGGATACGACCCGGACACCGTCGTCGCGGCCCACGAGCTGGCGGAGGTGATCCGGGCCCGCGGCCACACCGCCGCGAACCTGAGCCCCATCGCTCCGCCGGCCGACCCGGACCCCGCGCTTCGCCCGGAGGCCCACGGCATCACGGAGGCCCAGCTCGCGCGGCTCCCGGCGAGCATCGTCCGGGGCCCCGCATCGCAGGGCGCCCGTGACGCGGCCGGGGCGATCGCCCGGCTCCGCGAACTCTACTCCGGGACCATCGGCTACGAGTTCGACCACATCCAGGACCCGGTGGAGCGCGACTGGCTCCGGGAGCGGGTGGAGTCGGGGAGCATCCGCGCGCCCATGGAGGCGGGGAAGCAGAAGGCGCTCCTCCGCCGGCTCTCGCAGGTGGAGGGCTTCGAGCGCTTCCTCCACAAGGCGTTCGTCGGCCAGAAGCGGTTCTCCATCGAGGGGACGGACGCGCTGGTTCCCATCCTCGACCGGATGATCGAGGACGCGGCCTCGGGCGGCGCCTCCGACGTGATCGTCGGGATGGCCCACCGGGGCCGGCTCAACGTCCTCACGCACGTGCTCGGGAAGCCGTACGAGCTGATGGTGGGCGCCTTCATGGGCAAGAAGCCCGCGCCCTCGTCCGACTCCGGCGTGGACGACCTCTCCCAGGACGTGAAGTACCACCTGGGGTGGCGCGACGCGAAGCGGGTCGGGGAGCGCGAGGTGACCGTCACGCTCGCCCCCAACCCCAGCCACCTGGAGTTCGTGGACCCGGTGGTGGTGGGGATGACCCGCGCCGCGCAGGACTGGACGCGCCGCGCCGGCCCGCCCGACCTGTCGCTGAACGACGGGATTGCGGTGCTGGTGCACGGCGACGCGGCCTTCCCCGGCCAGGGGACGGTGGCGGAGACGCTCAACATGTCCGGCCTGAAGGGCTTCACCGTCGGCGGGACGCTCCACGTCATCGCCAACAACCAGATCGGCTTCACCACCCTCCCGGAGGACGACCGCTCCACCCGCTACGCGAGCGACCTGGCGAAGGGGTTCGAGGTCCCCATCGTCCACGTCAACGCGGACGACGCGGAGGCCTGCGTCGCCGTAGCGGGGCTGGCGGTGGCCTACCGCGCCCGCTTCCACAAGGACTTCGTGATCGACCTCGTGGGGTACCGCCGCTGGGGCCACAACGAGGGAGACGAGCCGGCGTTCACGCAGCCCCGGATGTACGACGTGATCCGCGCGCACCCCACCGCGCGGGAGCGGTACGCGGAGTCGCTCGTGGCCGACGGCGTCCTGTCGCGCGAGGAAGCGGACGCCCTGCTCCAGGAGGTGCTCGACCGGCTCGCGGAGGTACAGACCTCCCTGGGCGACGGGTCGGCGCCGCTCCCGGCCGCGGGGGGCGAGGAGCACCACAAGAACGGCCGCCGGCCGGCCGGCGAGATCGAGACCGCGGTGCCGGCGGAGCGGCTGGTCGAGTACAACGAGGCCCTCCTGCAGCGCAGCGAGGCCTTCTCCCCCAACGCCCGCCTGGAGAAGCAGCTGGCCCGGCGCCGCGACGCGATGGGCCCGGACGGCGGGATCGATTGGGGGCACGCGGAGACGCTCGCCTTCGCCTCGCTGATCGCCGAGGGCGTCCCCGTGCGCCTCACCGGGCAGGACGCGGAGCGCGGCACCTTCAGCCACCGGCACCTCGTGCTTCACGACGCGAAGACGGGGGCGAAGTTCTCGTCGCTGGCCGCGCTTCCGCAGGCGCGCGCCTCGTTCGAGGTTCACAACTCGCCGCTCTCGGAGATGGCGGTAGTGGGCTTCGAGTACGGGTACTCGGTGTTCGACCCGGACGTGCTGGTGATCTGGGAGGCGCAGTTCGGCGACTTCGTCAACGGCGCCCAGGTGATGATCGACCAGTTCCTGGCGGCGTCGTACCAGAAGTGGGAGCAGACCTCCGGGATGGTGCTGCTCCTCCCCCACGGCTACGAGGGCCAGGGGCCGGAGCACTCCAGCGCCCGCCTGGAGCGTTTCCTCCAGCTCTGCGCGGAGAACAACCTGCGGGTGGCGAACTGCACCACCTCGGCGCAGTACTTCCACCTCCTCCGGCGGCAGGCGCAGCTCCTGGACCACGATCCGCGCCCGCTGATCGTCATGGCGCCCAAGAGCCTCCTGCGGCACCCGCTGGCCGCCTCGCGGCTGGAGCAGCTCGCGGAGGGCCGCTTCCAGCCAGTGATCGGCGACGGAGAGGCGGCCGGGCGGGCGGACGAGGTCACCCGGCTGGCCCTGTGCAGCGGCAAGGTGTTCGCCGACCTGTACACCAGCCCGCTCCGCGCGGACGCGCGCGCGGTGGCGCTCGGGCGAGTGGAGGAGCTGTATCCCTTCCCCGCCGACGAGATCGCGGCGCTGGCGGGCACCTTCCCCGACCTGCAGGAGGTGGTGTGGGTGCAGGAGGAGCCCCGGAACATGGGCGCCTGGACCTACGTGGAGCCGCGCCTGCGCGCGCTGTTCCCCGGCCTCACCCTCCGGTACGAGGGACGGCCCGAGCGTGCCTCCCCGGCGGAGGGGAGCCCGGACCGCCACGCGAAGGAGCAGGCGCGGATCGTGGCGGCCGTGTGGTCGGACGCGCCCGCGGCCGGGGAGAACCCGGCGGAGCGGCGCGCTCGCGGCGAGAAGCTGATCGGCAAGCGGAAGCTGTAGAGACAACCGAAGGGGAGTCGGGGATGCGGCCACACAGGGGGCAGCCCGCGGCGAGACGCACTTGCCGGCTGCCCCCTGTTGCCTGTAACCTGTCCCCTCAACCCATACCGGAGCGGATAAATGTCGGTTGAGATCCGAGTCCCCCCGCTGGGGGAGTCCGTGGTCGAGGCGACCGTCGGGCGGTGGACCAAGAAGGAAGGGGACTCCGTCTCCCGGGACGAGATCCTGGTGGAGCTGGAGACGGACAAGATCACGGTGGAGGTGGCCGCACAGACCGCGGGGACGCTCTCCCGGATCGCCAAGCAGGAGGGGGACACCGTCGGGGTGAACGAGCTACTCGCGGAGCTGTCGCCCGCGGGTGCGGGCGCTCCCGCTCCCGAGCCCGCCGCGGAGAAGGCCCCGACGGAGGCTCCGGCCGAGGGCGCGCCCTCGGGTGAGGCGCAGACCTCGCCGGCGGTGCGGGCCCTGGCCGCGGAGCACGACCTGGACCTCGGACGGATCGAGGGCACCGGCCCGAACGGGCGGATCACCAAGGAGGACGTGCTCAAGGTGATCGAGAGCGGCCGCCAGCGCGCCGCCGCTCCCGCGCCGGAGACCGCCGCCCCGGCCCCGCAGCCCGCCGCGGCTCCGGCTCCCCGCCCCGCGGCCCCGTCCGCTCCGGCGCAGCCGGGGCGCGAGACGCGCGAGCGCATGTCGCGCCGCCGCCAGACCATCGCCCGGCGCCTGGTGGAGGCGCAGCAGACCACGGCCAGCCTCACCACCTTCAACGAGGTGGACCTCAAGGCGATCATGGACCTGCGCAAGGCGCGCCAGGACGACTTCGTGAAGAAGCACGGCGTCAAGCTGGGCTTCATGTCGTTCTTCACCAAGGCGGTGATCGGCGCGCTGCGGCAATTCCCGCGGCTCAACGCCGAGATCCAGGGCGACGAGATCGTCCTGAAGCACTACTACGACGTCGGGATCGCCGTCGGCACGGACGAGGGGCTGGTGGTCCCCATCGTGCGCGACGCCGACAAGAAGGGCTTCGCGGAGCTGGAGAAGGGGATCGCCGAGCTGGGGAAGCGCGCCCGCGACGGGAAGCTGTCGCTGGACGATCTGCAGGGCGGCACCTTCACCATCACCAACGGCGGCGTCTACGGCTCCATGCTCTCCACGCCCATCCTCAACCCGCCGCAGGTGGGGATCCTGGGGATGCACAACATCGTGGAGCGCCCGGTGGCGGTGAACGGCCAGGTGGAGATCCGTCCCATCATGTACCTCGCCCTCACCTACGACCACCGGATCGTGGACGGGAGCGAGGCGGTTAGGTTCCTGGTCGCCGTCAAGCAGATGATCGAGGACCCGGTGACCCTCCTGCTGGAGGGGTGAGGACGGCCGGCGGTGTGTGAGCGCGAAAGTGCGGGAGTGCGACGGTGGTTCGCGCGACCGCACTTTCGTACTTCATGCATCCCTCCCGGAAACAGTCCCTTGCTTCGACCTTCGTACTCCGTGATTTCATACTTCCATGGCTGAAGAATCGACTTTCGACCTCGTGGTCCTGGGCGCGGGACCGGGCGGGTACGTGGCCGCCATCCGCGCGGCGCAGCTCGGGCTCCGGACGGCGTGCATCGAGAAGGAGCCGGCGCTGGGCGGCACCTGCCTGCGGGTGGGCTGCATCCCCTCCAAGGCGCTCCTGGACTCCTCGGAGCTGTACGACCAGATCCGTCACAAGGCGGAGACCCACGGCATCCGCGTGGAGGGCGCGGAGGTGGACGTCCCCGCGATGCTGAAGCGCAAGGACGGCGTGGTGAAGGGGCTCACCGACGGGGTGGCGTACCTCTTCAAGAAGAACAAGATCGAGTGGATCCGCGGCTTCGGAAGGCTCACCGGGCCGGACACCATCGAGGTGGAGGGCGAGGACGGGAAGCGCACCGTCCGCGCGAAGACCGTGATCCTGGCTCCCGGCTCGGTGCCGGTGGAGCTTCCCTTCCTCAAGTTCGACGGGGAGCGGATCATCGACTCCACCGGGGCGCTCTCCATCCCGGAGGTCCCGGGGCACCTGGTCGTGGTGGGCGGCGGGGTGATCGGGCTGGAGCTGGGGAGCGTGTGGCTCCGCCTGGGCGCGAAGGTCACCGTGCTGGAGGCCATGCCCACCATCCTCCCGGGGATGGACGGGGAGGTGGTGAAACAGGCGGACCGGATCTTCCGCAAGCAGGGCTTCGACGTCCGCACCGGCTCGAAGGTGACCGGCGCCGAGCGGAAGGGCGACAAGGTGATCGTCTCCGTGGAGGGCCAGGAGCCGCTGGAGGCCGACTACCTGCTGGTCTCGGTGGGCCGGCGCGCCTACACGGGGGGGATGGGCTTCGAGGAGGCGGGGATCCGGCTGGAGCGCGGGGTGATCCAGGTGGACGAGCGCTACCACACGGGCGTGGGGAACGTGTACGCCATCGGGGACGCCATCGGCGGGCGGATGCTGGCGCACAAGGCGGAGGAGGAGGGCGTGGCGGCGGTGGAGTTCTCCGCCGGAAAGCACGGCCACGTCAACTACGACGCGGTGGCGAACGTGGTCTACACCTGGCCGGAGATCGCTTCCGTCGGCGCCACGGAGGAGGAGCTGAAGGAGCGCGGCGTGGAGTACCGCTCCGGCAAGTTCCCCTGGGCGGCGAACGGCCGTGCCAAGGCCATGGCGGAGCAGGACGGCTTCGTGAAGGTGCTGGCCGACGCGAAGACGGACCGCCTGCTGGGCATCCACATCCTGGGGCCGCGGGCGTCGGACCTGATCGCCGAGGCCGCCCTGGCGCTGGAGTTCGAGGGCTCCGCGGAGGACATCGCCCGCTCGGTCCACGCGCACCCGACGCTGCCGGAGGCGGTGAAGGAGGCCGCGCTGGCGGTGAGCGGACGGGCGATCCACATCTGACCGCCGGCGCGAAGCGCGGTACCGGCCGGATCGAAGTGCCCCTCCTCCGCGAGCCCGCGGAGGAGGGGTTTTTCTTTCGTGGGGATGCGACACGCATCGTCAGGGGCGCCGATCGAGAACATTGCCCGCGAGCCCCGGAAATCCAAAATTAGGTGTGCTCGCCGATCCGTCAGGGCCCGCCCGCATCTCACGGCGTGAACCCGCATCCCACCTCCCCACCGCCCCGCCCCATCCCCGGTCGGCAAGGTGCGGCCGGCAGCATCGTCCAGATCCGACCATCCCCTCCCGGAGCCGGTGCCCCATGGAATTCTCCCTCGACAAGCTCAACGCCGAAGACGTCCTCCACAAGCTGATCAACACGGCCATCAGCCAGGCGCCCTTCGGGGGCGGATTCCTCAACTACCTGGTGGACACGGTGATCTTCCCGACGCCCGAGGTGGACCTGTGGGCCGAGGTGGAGGGGAGGGTGCAGGCGCTGCTCGCGAACAGGATGGACCAGGTGGTCTCGTCGCTCGCGGCCAGCAGCGCCACCGTGCTCTTCGCGAAGCTGCGTGCGTTCGGCAACCAGCTGCGGCAGATCGCCTACGTCACCGACCGCGCCGAGCGCATGCAGCGTCTGAACTCGATGCTCGCGCTGCTGGACTCGGCGCTGGCCGAGTGCTCGGCGCTCCCCGGCGCGTACTGCCTCACCGCGCCGGACGTGCTGCGCCCCCTCTCCCTGGCGCACGTGGCCATCCTGCTGGAGCAGAAGGGGCTGGAGCCGCACCGCTACGAGCACCAGTCGGCGCTCAACCAGACGGCTATCCTGTACAGCGACCTGGCAGGCAAGCTCTTCCAGCGCGCCCTGGCGTGGCGGCGCACCATGATCGGCCGTGGCGAGGGGTACCTGCACATCTGGGACGGCAACGTCGACGCGGGCGCCCGGAAGCACGACGTCCACATCCAGGTCTACGACAAGTTCTGGAACAACACCTGGCAGCCGGGGGAGAACGGCGTGTCCATCATCCACAAGACGGCCACGGGGCTGTGGATGGATCGCGTGGACAACCGCTACGAGGACCTGAAGAACGAGGTGTACGCCGAACTCACCGCCTACGACGAGAAGGTGCAGAAGGAGTTCACCGCGCTCTGGGACGAGAAGCTGCTCGGGTACACCCAGGGATTCATGAAGCTGGTGGACTGGGACGGCGTGGAGCGCGAGAAGAAAGGCGAGGCCACGCGCGACCGCCGGGTGCTCACCTTCCCCGTCGCCCCCACGCCCATCCAGGGGCTGCACGGCACCGTGCTGGACCGGCTGGACCTGTTCCTGGAGCAGCAGATGGACCAGTTCACCGTCTCCGGACCGCGCTACGTGCAGACGTACCGCCTCCCCGCGGCGGCCCTGGAGGGCGAACACGCCATCATGCACACCCGCGCGGACACCTACGACACCTCGGTGGCCTGCATCTACTTCCAGGAGCGCGGGCAGATGGAGCGCGCCGCCGACCTGGCCGACGCGCTGGTGGTCGCCCTCAACCACGATGCAAAGGGCGGCGGCCGCATCGTGGCCGCCACCCGGGCGGACGAGCTGCTGGACCGGGGGATGGGGAACACCACGTCGATCTTCGTGCACGACGGCGGCCGGCGCGACGTGGGGAACATGAGCTGGGCGGGGCTGGCGCTGACGCGGATGTACCACCGCACCGGCCGCTACCGCTACCTTCACGCGGCCGAGACGATCGGGAAGTGGATCCTGGACAACTGCACGGTGAGCGACGACTGGGGCGGCTTCAGCGGCGGCGAGGACCAGTGGGGGAACCGGTACCTGTGGCGCTCGGTGGAGCACAACACGGACGCGTACTCGTTCTTCGCCAACCTGCACCACCTCACGGGCGCGCAGGCGTGGGCCGACGCCTCGGCCAGCGCTCGCAGGCTGGTGCGCGCGTGCCTGGTGAAGAAGTCGCAGAACGAGATGTACTACGTGACCGGCACGGGGACCACGAAGGTGCTGAACGAGAGCGTGATCCCCACCGACACCCAGAGCTGGACGGCGCTGGCGGGGATCGACGGGAACCCGGTGCTCGGGTACACGCTGGTCTACATGCTCTACCACATGGACGCCACCAGCGGGACCTTCGCGGGGACGAAGTTCGCCCTGCACGGAAGGGAGGTGCAGAACGAGGCCACCGCGGGCGCGGCGATGGCCCTCTGGCTGTTCGGCGGCGACGGCCTGCGCCCGGCCGCCGAGCGCTACTACGACTCGCTGACGCGCCAGGTCGTGGGCGCGAGCAACGCGGACGGCTACGGCGTGGTGGCCACACCCGCCGAGCGGGCCGACACCGGCCCCGGCCTCGGCTGGAGCTACTTCAACTTCCTGCACGTGGCCTCGTCCGCGTGGACGGGGCTGGCGCTGCTGGCGCGGGAGAACCCCGGCGCCAACCCCTACGCGCCGCTCTCCAGGGTACCGGGCCTCCCGAAATCGGGAGCGTTCCTGGAGGCCGCTCCTCCGATGGAGATCACTTCTCTACCGTGAGCGTCGCCCGGCGCTCCCTTTCGGGTCCCGACTCCGGGGAACTCTCGAGCCGATAGGTCCCGGGGCGAAGCATCATGGTGAGGTTCCGCGTCTCGCCCGCCGCGAGGTTCTCGATCTCGCCGTCCTGCCCCGGTCCGTCGATGTCCAGCTCGTAGGGGACCGACGCGGCGTTCGTCACCCGGAACGTCACCTGCCCGGCGCGGACCCGGAGAGGCGACACCTTGACCTCGTCGGCCAGGATCTGCACCCGAACGATCTGCGCCCCCTGGGTGGCGCTCCCGTCCCGCGGCGCGTGGACGGCGACCGCGAGCGCCAGGACCGGCGGAACGAGCACGGTCCGCCACGCGGAGGGAAGGCGCCGAATCGAAAGGCCGTGTCCGCTCATGATCCCCTCCCGTCGAGGTGGTCTCGATGCCCCGCCAGCCCCTGGTTCCGGAGCAAGATCCGCACCGACAAACCCCTCTCACAGATGGATTTACACCACCCGATCCGCGCCCCCGGTCGGAAGCGGCTCCCCTCTCCGATCGAAAAAGGCGCCTCCGGGATCCCGGAGGCGCCTTCGAACACGGTCGCGGGGGGGGCCGCCCTACTTCGCGGCCGCCGGGGGCGAGAGCCGGTGCTCGTGGATCACGACGCCCCGCTTCGCGAGCGCGTCGATGTACGCGGGCGCGGGCATCGCCTCGTCCGGCGTCCAGACACCCGGCTCGATGGCCCCGTCGGCCTGGAAGGCGCCGGTGATCGCGAGCGAGAAGCCGGTGGTCCGCATCATGGCGGTGATCCCGGTGTTCGGATCGAACTTGTCGAGCAGGTCCCAGCGGAGGAGCGTCGGCCGGCCGTCCTTCTCTCCCTCGGCCTCCACGCGCAGCACGACCATGTCCGGGCTGACCCGGTAGTCCTTGCGGAGCCGCGGCCCGACGATGGCGAGGAACACGTCGCGCGGCACCACCCGGGTGCCCTTCACGTCCACCGGCTCCAGGTCCAGCAGGCCCAGGTCGCGGATGGTCTCCATGGCCTTGGCGTGGCCGGGGAAGCGAAGCGTCTTGTACTCCATGGTGGGGACCTTCCCCTCGTACGACTGCGCCATGGTCGAGAGGCCGCCCGCCGTGTGGAACGCCTCCAGCGTGCCGACGCCGGGGAACTCCAGGTCCTCGATCTCGGAGAGCGCCTTCACCTGCGTGGGCCTGCCGTCGCGGAGTACCCAGGAGAGGGTGGTGTAGTAGTCCAGCGCGCCCTCCAGGGAGTAGACGAGCTGGTAGTTGAGCGGGGGCTCGGGATTCTGCGGCAGCCCGCCCACCTTGATGCGGACGGCGTCCACGCGGTCCAGGCGGCTGATGCCGTACTGGGCGAGGATGTTGACCATCCCCGGCGCGAGGCCGCAGTCCGCGATCACGCTCACGCCCTTCTCCCGCGCCCGCGCATGGAGTTCCTTCTGCTGGAGGACGATTTCCGTGTTGCCCCCCAGGTCGCAGAAGTGGGACCCGGACTCGACCGCGTCCGTGGCCATCTCCAGGTTGAAGTAGTACGGGAAGGCGCTCATGGTGGCGGTCACGCCCTCCATCACCTTCCGTACGGAAGCGCGGTCGTTCGCGTCCACCCGCTGGAGGGTGAGCCGGCCTCCGACGAAGGGCCGCAGGAAGTCGGGAACGTTGTCGACGTCGATGTCGGCGACGACCACGTCGGCTTCGGTGTGCGTGAGCAGGTCGTAAGCACACGCAGAGCCCTGCAGCCCCGCACCGAGCACGAGCATCCGCATACCAGTCGCTCCTTCGCTGAAATGAGACCCTGCGCCTGCGCGGCGCCGGGATACGTTCGATAACCCGCGTGGGCGGCCGTCATCGGCCGTGAGGGCGGGAAGATACGGCCCCGGAAGGGCGAGCGCAAAGCTCGCCGCCCGCCCACGAAGGCACGCCCGGGGCGCAGCATCACGTACCGGTTCGAGTAGCCGGAGCCGCGCCTCGCACGAGGGCTTCGCCGCGGTCCAGGCATCCACTCCCGGAGGTCACCCCACCAGGCCGAGCACGTCGCCGGGAGCCGTCAGCATCCAGTCCGGCCGCTCGCGCTCCAGCGCCGCGCGGGGGAAGGGACCCCAGAGCGCCGCCGCAACCTTCGTCCCCGCCGCCTTCCCGGCCGCCATGTCGTGCGGCGAGTCGCCCACGAACACCGCCTCCTCCGCGCGCACGCCCAGCTTCTCCAGCGCGAAGAGCACCGGCTCGGGGTCCGGCTTGGGCCGTGCGACGTCCTCCGGGGTCACGACCACCGGGAAGTGGTCCACGATCCCGCAGAGGTCCATCCCCCGCAGCGCTCCCGTGCGGTGCTTGCTGGTGACGATGGCGAGCCGGGCTCCCCGCCGCTGTAGCGCCTCCACCGTCTCCAGCGTCCCCGGAAAGGGCACCAGCATGCGGTCGTGGTGCTCGCGCTGGTACACGCGGTAGGTGTCGAGCATCGCCTCCGTCTCCGCCGCGGAGCGGGCGAAGCGGGCGATCTGCGTCTCCAGCGTCATCCCGAAGCCGCTGAGCCACTCCTCGTCCGGCGGCGCCGCCCCCAGGTGGGTGGACATGGTGTGGCGGTAGCAGCGCATGATGAGTTCCGTGCTGTCCGCCAGCGTCCCGTCGAAGTCGTAGAGTACGGCCCTGATCTTCATCCGTCTATCCTCGTGAAAACGCCGGCCCCGGGCCGGCGGTGCGTTCAGTCGATCCCCAGAAGCTCCAGCAGCGCGGGGGTGACGTCCGTGAGGTCGCGCACGCGCTCCGCGACCACCTCCCTCCCCCGCCCCACGGCGACGACCGGCACGGGGTTGAGGGTGTGCCCCCCGCCCACGTCCTCCACGTTGCCGTGGTCGCTGGCGACCACCAGGAGCGCGTCGTCCGGGAGGGCGTCCACGACGCCGCCGAGGAAGGCGTCGACCCGCTCCAGGGCGGCGACCGCCTCCGAGAGGTCCTGCCGGTGCCCCGCGGCGTCGGTGTCGTAGTGCGCGAACAGCGTCACCGCGTGCTCCGCCGCGATCCCCGCCAGGTTGCGCCCCGCCTCCTCGGCGGAGATCTCGGGCACGCGCGCCCCGTAGGTCGCGCGCCAGCGCTCGTGGGTGATGGACGACGCCACCGCCCGGCCGGTGAGCAGGTCCTCGAGGTCGCGTCCCATGAGCCCCACCGCGTGGGCCGCGAGCGGGGGCGCCGCGGGCCTCCGCCCCACGAACGCTTCCAGGCCGAAGCGGCCGATGGGGTGCGCGTTCGCGAAGGCGGCGCTCCGCCCGGCCCCGACCGCGCGGGCGAGGAGGCTGCCGGAGCGCAGCGTCTCCCGCAGCCCCGTGGGCACCCACGAGCCGAAGTGCCTCCCGAACTCCCGCGGAGCGTTGATACCGGCGAGGAGCGCGGTCTGCCCCGTGCCGCTCTGCGGCCTCCCCGGGACGCCGAGCGTGGCGTCCGCCCCGACGAGCACGGCCCGCTCGCCCTCGATGCGCCCCGCGCCGTCCAGCTCCTCCCGGAGCGGCAGCCGCCCCCCGAGCAGCCCGCGCAAGCGGGGGAGACGGGCGACCGCGAAGGGGTTCGCGGCCGGATCGGCTGCGCCGATCCCCACCCCGTCCACGAAGACGAGGAGGACGCGCCCGGGGGCGCCGCGGATCCGGGAGGGCGAGGTCATGGTCGGGGACAATCTAACGCGCGGAGCGGGAAGCACGAAGGACGGGCACACGAAGAACCGGGGCCGTCGCGCGTGGCGACGGCCCCGGTTCTCGTCCGGCCTGCGGGATCCGGGCTCAGGCCGGGATCCGCAGCCGCTGTCCGGGACGGAGGGTGTTCCCCTTCAGCCCGTTCACCCGCTTCAGCGCCGCGACGGAGGTGTCGTTGCGGCGGGCGATGGTCCACAGGGACTCTCCCTTGCGGACGTTGTGGTACTTGGCGGCGGGGCGCGTCGGGCGGGCGGCCTTCGCCACGCGGGCGGTGCGGGCGGCTTCCACCCGGGCCTCGACCGCGGCGGCCTCCCGAGCGCGCTCGAAGTTGGCCGCGAACTGCGTCCGCCGACCCTCGGGGATCCGCACGCCGTACGGGTTATTGCCCGGGGGCGTCATCCCCTTCACGAGCTGCGGGTTGAGGCCGGTCAGCTCCTTCTCGCCGACGCCCACCGCCTTCGCCACCACGCCCAGCCGCGTCCCGCCCGGCACCTCGACCACCTCGGTGGGGACGGGGAGGTAGCGCTCCACGTCGCCCAGGCCGTACTTGTGGGGCTCCTTGCCGATGAGCGCGGCGGCCAGCATGAGCGGCACGTACTCGCGCGTCTCGGCGGGGAGGCGGCGCCGGATCCTCCAGAAGTCCTCTTCCTTCCCCTTCTCGGAGCCGGTCTCCTCCCTCATCACGCGGGCCACCCGGTTCTCTCCGGAGTTGTACGCCGCGGCGGCCAGGTACCAGGAGCCGAACTGGTTGTGGAGGTCCTGCAGGTACCGGAGCGCCGCGTCCGTGGACTTCTCCGGGTCCTTCCGCTCGTCCACGTACCCGTCGATGCGCAGCCCGTACCGCTTGCCCGTCCCCTGGATGAACTGCCACAGCCCCACCGCCTGCGCCTTCGAGCGCGCCGTCGGGTTGAACCCCGACTCGATCATGGAGAGGTACACCAGGTCTTCGGGCATCCCGCGCTCGCGCAGCTTGGCGCGGATCATCCCTTCGTAGCGGCCCGACCGCTTCAGGTACAGCGCCATGCGGTCGGACTGCTTGTTCTCGAAGATGTCGACGAACCGGTCGACCGATGCGTTGCGCACCACGGGGATGTCCCAGCTCACGGCCTCGACCGTCGCCGCGGCGGCCTCCGCCACCAGCGCGGCGCCGACGGGGGAGACCCGAGCCGAGGGATCCACGACGGACTTCGGATCGCTCACGCCGACGATGGCGGCGCCGATCACGCCGCCGAACAGGACCGCGACGGGGAGTGCGGACCGAAACTCCATGATACCTCCAGGTGTGGAGCCGAAATGCCGTTCGCGCCGGTCAGGGATCCAGCGCTCTGCTCAAAAGGCCGACGCCTCGAAGACGACCGGAATATAACTTCATCCAAATTCAAATCAATGCAATCATTGAAGATACGAAATAATTTACATTTGTTGTCACCCGCTCTACCCCCCACGTCCCCCCGAAAATCCGCGCCGTGACTGGATCCCGGACCGGAGATACCAGTCCGGAGTTCGAGAGGTTCCATCCGTTGCAGAGAAAGGCGTTACAGATGATTATCGCGAAAGGATCTGCGGCCAATGCACACCTCGGCGTTCCCGATCGGGAACGCCGAGGGGCTAGTCCCTCCCGCGTCTTCCGCGCCCCCCGCCGGGGGTGACGGCGCGGACCAGAGATGCCACGCCCAGCCAGAAGACGAGGAACGCGATGGGCCAGGCGAAGATACGCGGGAAGAAGGCTCCGGCCGCCGAGAGGAGGACGAGGAAGAGCCCGAGCGCGGCCACCCACCCGGAATCCTCCTTCCCGATGGTCCGCTGGCCCACCAGGGCGCGGCCGAGCACGGACCCGGCGCGAGCCACCCGGCCCACGGCCCGGCCCAGGCGTCCGCCCCGGTGGGCGCGGCGGCGCGCCTCGCGAGCGGACGCGCGGCCGGGCTTCGACGCGTCGGCGGGGCTCTCGCCCACCTGGCGCTCCACCTTGCGCCGGTCGGGGTAGCCGGGCCACCCCCGGGAGGTGGTGAGGGTGATCTCCACGGCGGATTCCAGGTCGCGGAGGAACAGCTCTTCCATCTCCGCCGCGAACTCACGGTCCAGCACGGCCACGTCCATCTCCCAGTTCCCCAGGAGCGACGCCAGGTTCATGTTGCTGGAGCCCACCCGCGACCAGACCCCGTCGGCGACGGTGGTCTTGGCGTGGATCATCGGCCCCTCCCACTCGAAGAGGCGCACCCCGGCCTCCAGGAGCGGCCGGTACCCGGCGCGCGAGAGCCCCCCGACCATCGGCCAGTTGTTGAACGCGGGGACGATGACGCGAACGTCCACCCCGTCGCGGGCGGCGGCGGCCAGCGCCTCGGTCATGGCCGGGGGCGCGACGAAGTACGGGTCCGTGATCCAGAGGCGCCGCTCCACGCCCACGTTCACGAACTGCGAGAGGCGGTAGATGCGGGAGCGCCCGGGCTCCCCCTCCACCACGCGCACGGCCACGTCGCCGACGCGGGGCGCCTGGTCCGGGTCCGGGATCTCCTCCGTCGGGAGGGGGCGCCCCGCGACCGCCCAGGTGCGCGCGAAGGCGCGGTCGATCACGGCGGCGACGGGGCCGCGGAACTCCACCCCGGTGTCCCGCCAGGGGGGGACGCCCGCCGCCGGGTCGCCGGCCCACTCGTCCCCGATGCACATCCCGGCGACGGACGCGTACGTGCCGTCGATCGCCAGCACCTTGCGGTGGTCGCGGCGAAGGAAGTTGAGCGGGTCGCGCACGCTGGGCGGTGCGAAGGCCCGCACCCGGGCCCCGGCGTCGCGCAGCGGCTTCCAGAAGCGCTTCGGCGTCGCCCAGCACCCCACCCAGTCGTAGAGCACGCGGACCTTCACGCCCGCCCGCGCCCGGTCGACGAGCGCGTCGCGGAAGAGGCGGCCGGTGCGGTCGTCGCGGAGGATGTAGTTCTCCAGGTGGATCCACTCGCGCGCCCGGTCCATGGCGTCCAGCCACGCCGCGAACGCGGTGGGCCCGTCCACCAGCAGGCGCGCGGCGTTCCCCCTCACCTGGTGGGCGTCCGAGGCGCGCACCATGGCGCGCTCGGCCTGGCGGACCAGGGTGCGGGTGAGGGCGAACGCTCCTCCGGTGGGGCGCTCCGGCTCCTGGCGGCGCAGGGACGCCGGAGGCGGGTCCTCGGTCGTGGGGAAGGGCGCGGGCTCCGGTCGGTTCATCGAGGGGGTTCACGGGTTCCTGGCGCGGCGCTGCCGGCCTGGGGCGGACGGTCCGCCGTCCGCCTCTCGCTCCCTGTGTTCAGGGGTATGGATAACACGCGAGCCTCGCCTGGGCGAGGTTCGTGCCGCGATACGGCTACGACGCGGAAAGGGCTTCGTGGAGGGCGGCGCGCGTCCCCGCCACGTACCCGGCTCCGAAGAGGTTGACGTGCACCAGGAGGTAGTAGAGCTGGTAGGCGGGACGGCGGCCTTCGCGGTACCCGGGGAGGAGCGGCCACGCCTCGTGGTACGCGGCATGGAAGCGGGGGGAGAACCCGCCGAACAGCTCGGCCATCGCCAGGTCCACCTCGCGGTGCCCGCGGAACACCGCGGGGTCCACCAGGCAGGGTTCGCCCGCGAAGGAGGCGAGCGCGTTCCCGCTCCACAGGTCGCCGTGCAGGAGGGAGGGCCCGTCCTCCGCGGCGGGGGCGAGAAGGTCCGGCAGACGGGCGAGGAGGCGTTCCCAGTCCCGCGCGCCGCCGGGAGCGTGGCCCGCGTCGCGGGCGCGCCGGAGCTGCGGCTCCAGCCGCCGGTCGCGCCAGAACTCCGCCCAGGTGGGCGCGACGGCGTTCGGCTGCGGGAGCGGCCCGATGAAGTTGTCCTCCTCCCACCCCCACCGGCCCTCCGCGGTCCGGTGAAGGGCCGCGAGCCCGCGACCCAGCCGCTCGTCGCAGCCGGGACCGCGCTCGCCGGGCTCGATCCACTCCATCAGGATCCAGCCCGGCTCGCCGGCGGCGCCCTCCGCCTCGGGACAGAAGGACGCGAGGACCGCGGGAACGCGAAGGCCCTCCTCGGCGGCGCGGCGAAGGGCCTCCAGCCCGCGGGCCTCCGCCGGGAAGACGCCGGCGGCGGGACGCCCGGCGTACTTGAGGAAGGCGGGACCGTCCGTCAGCTCCAGCCGCAGCGCGGGGGCGACGCACCCGCCGCCGACCGGATGCGCCCCCCGTACCGGGCCGTAGCGCGCCTCGATCCTGCGCCGGACCGGCGCCGGCAGGCTCATCCCTCGCCGCGCTCCCGGAGCAGGTGGTCGAGCAGGGCCGCGCAGGAGCGCTCCACGATGTCGTGGACCTCCTCGAAGCCGCGTGCGCCGCCGTAGTACGGGTCGGGAACGTCCGGCCCGCTCCGCTCGGGATCCCACTCGCGCAGCCGGTGCACGCGCGCGGTGCCGCCGGCGGCCGCGTGGAGCGCCTCGATCTCCCGCTGGTTCTCGGCGTCCATGGCGATCACGTAGTCGAAGCGCTGCAGGTCCTGCCCGACGAGCTGCCGGCTGCGGCCCGTGACCTCGACCCCCCGGGCGAGGGCCGTCGCGGCGCTGCGGCGGTCGGGCGCGGCCCCGGCGTGGTAGCCGGAGGTGCCGGCGGAGTCGATCTCGAACAGGTGGTCCACCCCGCGGTCGCGGGCCAGGTGCCGGAACACCGACTCGGCCAGCGGCGAGCGGCAGATGTTGCCCAGGCAGACGAAGAGGATCTTCACGGGTGAGGTCGCTTCCTTGCTCGGTGGATCGTCGGCGGTCGGGGTCCCAAGGTCGCCCCCGTCCTCCGGGGCGCGCAAGTGCGTCACGATGGGGTGAGGACCGCCGATGAGGGGAGCGCGGGATGCCGCCGCCGCGACCGGAGCCGGCCTACACGTGCCGGATCCACTCGCGGACGAGGTCCGAGAAGGCGGCCCGCTTCGCCTCGACGTCCGCCATGTCGGCGAACTTCACCGTCGCCCGGTCTCCGGCGAGCCATTCGAGGAGCGACTCCGGGTCCGCGACCTCCATGCCGGTCCCGGCCTCCGCCCGCTTCTTCGCGCCCAGGTGGAGGATGACCTGCACGCCTGCCTTCGCGCGCAGGTGGACGGTGGCGAAGTACTCCGAGGTGCGGAAGCTCGGCGCGTTCCACTTGATGCCCTCGCCGATCGAGGGATCGGCGTCGAGCATGATCTGCCTCAGGACGAGGATCTCGTCCCTGCAGGGGTGTTCGAGCGACGCGAGGAACGTCTCCACGCTCTCCGGGGCGGACGCCCTGCGCGAACCGGATTCACCGCGGGTGGTTTTCGGGGCCATGCTTGGATCTCCTGGGAGTGATCGAGCAACCGGGCAGTTCATTGCCATCGAATCCGGATTCCCGGCAGTGGCGTACGCGACGGGTCCCCGCCACCCGGAAAACGTCCGGGGACGGGGACCCGCTGCGACCCGCCGGATGGACGGCGCGGCCGTTACTTCCGAAGGAGCGACTCCAGCGCCCGATGCATCTCGGCCTGGCGGCTCTCCATCTCGGCCATGCGCGCGCGCAGCTCCGCGACCTCGCGGCTCAGCGCCGCGTTCTCCGCGCTCAGCTCCGCCGTCCTGCGCTCCAGCGCCTGCGCCGCGGCGACGCCCACACCGGCCAGGTCGGTCACGGGGATCATCGTCTCGCTGTCGCCCAGCCCGAACGCCTGGTGGAAGTCCTCCGCCACGGGGCCCAGGTGCCGGATTCCCTGCTCCTCACCCGTGAACTTCCAGGTCGTCACCGGCATGGAGCGAAGGCGGGCCAGCACGTCCTCGCCGTTCACCGGCTGGAAGCTGTCCTTGAGGGTGCGGCTGGAGGAGCAGGAGAACACGCCGCTCCCCGCCGGCAGGTCGCAGCCGGTGTTCCCGGAGGCGCCGAGGGACGTGCTCGCGGCGTTGCTCGTCCGCAGGCGGATGCCTCCGGGGGCGCGGATGCGGAACTCGCCGTCGGCCTGGGCCTGGACCACGTCCGTGCCGGTGGTGCCGGTCCGTCCGCCCCAGACGAACGCCCCGCCCCGGCCGTTGGTGGAGGCGCGGTACCCCAGCGCCACGCTGTAGTCGCCGTCCGCCACCGAGCTGTATCCCATGCCGATGCTGTAGGCACCCCCGGCCGTGGTGGTAAATCCCTGCGCGAACGAAGCGCTCCCGCTCGCGGTGGTCGAGGTACCGAACGCGGTCGCGGTCTGTCCGCTCGCGGTCGTCCGGTCGCCCATGGCGAAGGCGAAGATCGAGCTGGCGACCGTCTCGTTCCCGCCGGCCCAGGAGTAGAAGCCGATGTTGGCGTCGTTCCACTGCCCCGCGTTTCCGGCGCCGCCTGCGCGGAACGCGGCCTTGAAGGGATGCCACATCATCCGCACGCCCGGCCCCGAGGCGGGGATGATCCCGTACCCCAGACCACCCATCGCAACGAGCCCGCCCGCGCTGTCCACGCGCATGCGGTCGCCCGCGGGGGAGCCGGACCGGAGCTGGAGCAGGATGTCGGACTGGGCCGCCGCGGAGCGCGGGGCGGCGGCGCCCACGAGGAGCAGGGCGAAGAGGCCGAGGAGCGCGGTGGTCTTTCTCTTCATCGTCGATCTACGGTTCGTACGGCCGGAGCCGTGTGGAGCGGCGGCCCCGCGACACGGGACCTTCCGTGACGTGGGCATGGACGGGATCAGGGATCGATCCGGAGCCTGTAGGACGTGTTTCGGAGCAACCCGAGCTCCGACCGCATCGGACCCTTCGTCGTGACGTTCCCGGCCAGGGAGTACGTGCCGGTCACGCGGAGGCGCGGGAGGTTGCCCGAGATGGTCCGGGAGGTCCCGGAGAGGAAGAGGCTTCCGGTCGTGGAGGTGATCTGTCCGCTACCGGACGTGAACACGTCCCCCGTCGCCGTCATGTTGAAGCTCCCGAGGCTCAGCGTCGCGTCGTTCTGCACGGAGACGCCGCCGATGGACACGTTCGAGGCGAGCTGCGGGTAGCGGCCGAGTCCGCTCGGAATCAGCGTCGTGTCCTGAATGCCCGGGGCCGCCCCGACGTCCCAGTTCCCCCCGTCGAACCAGCTGTTCGACACGTTCCCCGTCCAGACCCGCTGGATCCCCGCGACCCGGATCGGCACCTGGCCGGAGAGCCTGCGCCCCGTGAGGGAGAGGACCGGGTTGCCGTAGTCCACCGGGGTGATGGTGAACGATCCCGTCCCGGATGCGAGGACCACGGGTGCCGGCGCGCTCCCCGCCTCCGGCGGGGTCGCGACCACCAGGGAGTCCGCGACGTGCGTCAGCCTGTTGCCATAGCGGTCCATGGCGTACACCTGCATCGTGTACGGGAGGTTGAGGCCGGCGGTCGCCGCGGTCCCGCTCGTCCAGTTCGGCGCGCAGGCGTCCAGCGACTCCCCGGGGCGCATCACCGTCACCCTGGAGTACGCCCCCGGAGTGGTGATGGTGGTCCGGGGAGAGGCGGCCGTCCCGGCCGTCCGCACGGTGCAGATCCGCCGCACGGTCCCCGGGTACCCGGCCTCCGATCCGCCCGCCAGCACCGTGACCTGCGCGCCGAGGGCGATCGCACGGTCGCTTGCCGCCTGGCGCGCCGCCGGGTCGCGCTCCTCCAGGCTCTCCGTGACCCGCGTATCGGAGTCGTCGAGCGCCAGGAACATCACGCTGATGGCGAACGGGTCCGCCGTCTGGTCGGCCTGCAGGGGCAGCCGGAAGGCGAAGGTGACGAGCCCGTCGAACTGGTCCGGCCCGGGGGACGCGGGGAGCGTCCGGCTCGTGCTCACGGACGGGTTCCGGACGACGAAACCGTAGGGGAATACGTTGGTGACCCCGGACGGCGCCGCGATGGAAGCCGCCTCGGCCTCGGTGTACACCTGCAGCACGTCCGGGTACAGGCTCATCATCTCCGTCGTCTGGCTCAGCGCCACCGCGCCCGTGGGCACCACGCGCGGAGCGATGGCGGAGTCGGCGCGGGACCCGTCGAAGCGGTCCAGCCGCACGATCGGGGTCCCCGGCCGGGTGCCGGACGTCTCGACGGCCACGAACGTGAGGTTGGTCCGCGGGGTGGTGTAGGGCGTCCCCGCGGTGCTGGCGTTGCGCACGCGGAAGGTCGCGTGGAGGTAACGCACCCCGTCGATGCCGCGGCGTCCCTCGGTGAACGTGGACGTCGAGACCGGTTCGAGCTGGATCGTGCCGTCCCCCGAACCGCCGGGAACGGGGGTCAGGTTGAGGCTCGGTCCCCCCGAGGCCGGGAGCATGGGCGAGGAGGCGCGGGCGCTCATCTGCGGCGTGCCCACCCCGGTGATCGTGATCTCCACCACCCCCAGGGGACTACGGGCCGGACCCGGCGGCTCGCCGGGCGCCGTCGGGTCCTCGTCGCACGCGGCCAGCATGAGCGACGAGATCAGGAGGGCGAGGGCGAAGCGACGTTGAGCCATCATGATCGAACCATGGTCGGAGCCATCCGCGTGAAGGCGCGGACGTCAGTGCGAGAGGAGCCCCTTCGCCGCCACGGAGCCGAAGAAGGTAATGGGCACCGTCTGCTGCAGCGTGAGCGCGTTCCACGCGCCCAGCCTCTCCAGCGTCGGCGCCTGATAGCGGGCGCGCTCCGGCCGCGCCTCGGCGCGGGGCGCGGCATCCTGTCCGGCGGGCGGCCGTGAAGTCGTCATCTCTGGAATCGTGGGGGAGCGGCGGGTCTGCAACGCTCCGGGAGAGTGGCGTGCCCGGCCGACCGTGCCGGGGACTGCACGACAATATTCAGACAGACTTACGACGCGTCAAGGAATTCGAAACGCTCCTTTCCAGCCACAGCCGCAGACGTTTCGCCTACGAGGTCCCATGACGTGCGTGGACCCCCTCCGCCACCACGCTCGCCAGCGCCATGATGGTCTCCTGCGGGTTCACCCCCGGAGAGGTCGGGAGCAGCGACCCGTCGCAGACGTACAGCCCCGGAACGCCCCAGCGCTCCCCGGCGGGCGAGCACCCGCTGGAGGCGGGATCCCTCCCGATGCGGCAGGTCCCGTTCACGTGCGCGGAGAGCAGCCCCAGCCGGTTCGGCGCGTACCCCCGGCGCCGGATCGCGCCGACCTCCCCGGGGGACGACATCCGGCACGGGTCGGCGTGGAGCGTCAGCGCCTCCTCCGCCCCGGCGGCGAAGTGGATGCGCGCCGCGGCCTCCAGCCCCCGGAGCAGGGTCCGCCCGTCCGCCGGGGCGAGCCGGTAGCGGATCCGGGCCCGTCCGTGCCGGTCCACCGCCACCTCGCCGCCGGAGCGCCCGCGGTCGGCGCCGTCGCGCACCAGCACGATCATCGTCGCCAGCCGGGGGAACGCCTCCATCACCTCCCGGTGCCGGGCCCCGAAGCCCGGGAGGGCCGCCGAGGAGATAGCGGGATAGAGGGGAGGGCACTCGATCCAGAACCCGTAGCCGTCGCCGTCCCCCCGCAGGAACTCGTCGCACACGGCGGAGAGCGGGATCCCGCCCGCCCCGTAGAGCGTGCGCCCGTAGACGCCCGCGACCACGGAGGTGGGGTGGAGGCGCAACCACTTCCCCACCCCGCCGCCGCCCATTCCCGAGCGCTGCAGCAGCGCGGGCGTTCCCACCGCCCCGGCGGCCAGCACCACCACGGGCGCCTCCACCGTCACCCGTCCGCGAGGCTTTCCCGTGACGGGGTCCAGCGAGGTGCCCAGCACCCGCTTCAACGGGGCCGCGCCGCCGGTCTCCGCCAGCTCCAGCCGGTCCACCCGCACGTCGGCGTAGATCCGGGCCCCGGACGCGAGGGCGCGCGGGAGGTAGACCACCGCCGCGCCCCGCCGGGCGTCGTACCGGCACCCCAGCCCGCACATCCCCGAGCGCACGCACCCCCGGGTGTTCACGGACGCGGCGCGTGCGCTCCACCCCAGCCGGGCCGCGCCCTCCATGAGGATGCGGTTGACGGGGTTGTGCGCGTCGTCAGGGACGGGACGGGTGTGCGTCTCCGCCTCCACCCGCGCGAAGACCGGCGCCAGCTCCGCGGCGCTCATCCCCACCGTCCCGTGCTCCCGCCGCCACTCCTCCAGCACCCACGGGGGCGTGCGAAGCATCAGGAGCCAGTTCACCGCGGTGCCTCCGCCCACCGCCCGTCCCTGGAGGAGGGAGACGGACAGGTCGTCCGTGGCCCGTGCCCCGGCGTCCGCGTACAGCCGCGGCACCATCTCCGCCTCGCGCTCCGTCAGCTCCTCCCCCGTCCAGCAGCCGCCCTCCTCCAGGACCACCACCTCGTGGCCCGCTGCGGCGAGCCGCGCCGCGGCGACCGCACCCCCGGCTCCCGTCCCCACCACGCACACGTCGGCACGGATCCGGGCCTCGGCGGGAAGGGCGTCTCCCCGCACGACGGCCGCGCGCAGGAGGACCGTCGCCGGGCCGGGAGGAGGAGGTGGCGCGCGGGACGGGTCCGGGACGCGCGCGACCGGCTCCGCGTCGGAGGGGGTTCCGGGGAGCGGGCCTTCCCAGGGGTGGGCGGGCGCGCGTTCGTGGAAGGGGCCCAGGTAGCCGATTCCGGCGTGACTCCCGGGGAGGGCGTAGAAGGTGGAGAGCACCAGCCTCCGGAGTGCCTGGAAGACGGTGCGGCGCAGCGCGATCCCGCTCCCCTCCCACGCCCGCAGCCAGTCGTCCTGCTCCTCCGGCGGGAGGTGGACGAAGCGCCGCGGCCTCCCCGAGAGCAGCACGCCCGTGGCCGGGTGGTCGAAGAGCGTGAGGAGAAGGGCCACCTGCCGTGCCACCCGCGCTTCCCCGGCAGCGAGGCGCGCCTCCACCTCGGCAAGCAGCTCCACCTCCGGGGGACAGGCGGGGACGATGCGGCGGCAGAGGGCGTCCAGCGTCGCGCGGCGCGACGGAGAGAGGGGGAGTGCCGGGGTCATGGAGTGGACGTCGAAAGGGTGGAACTTCTCCGTCGGCCCGGGACGGCACGCCGGCCGGCGGCCGCTCGCCGCCCCCCGCAGCGCCCGGCCAACCCGTTGTGCTCCCGCAGCTTCGGAGAATCGCGGAACGGGCGGGCGGCCCGCGTCTTGCACCCCCTCGGCGTCCCCGCCCGGACAGCGGGGCGGCCGAACCGACCACCACCAGGAGGAGAGCGATGCGAGGCTACGGACGCGACTACGATGACCGGGATCGGTACATGGGCAGCGGGAACCGGGATTTCCGGGACCACATGCGGCACGACCCGACGTGGCGAGGCCGGGACGACCGGGACCGCGGGTACGACTTCGGCGGCGGGTACCGGGGGGGCCGGAACCAGTGGGGCGACGCGTACGAGGACCGCGCCCACCATGCCGGCCCGGTCCGCAGCCGCGGCTACGGGCACGACTTCAACGACTACGGCCGGGGCGACTACACCTACGGCGACTACTCCCGCCAGTATCCCCTGCGCGGGCGCGGCGGCTACGACCGCGACATGCAGGACCGGCAGGACCAGGGCGGCCACTACGGCGGCGCCAGCTCCGAATACGGGCTCGGCGGGGGGCTGGGAACCTACCGCAGGAGCGGCTCGTTCATGAACCCGACCAGCCGGGGCGACTTCTTCCTGGGGTACGGTGGCTCCATCCGCCGCGGCTACACGCCCTACTGGTGAGCCGCCCGTAGCTCCACGGGTCGACGGGGGCCCCGTGCCGCACGCGGCGCGGGGCCCCGCTACTTCCCGGCGTCACCCCTCCCCCTCGTACTCCAGCCCACCCAGCAGGGGCATCTCCGCGCCCCGCCGTGCCCGGCGCGGGCGTGCGGGCGGCACGGGCGTTTCCGGGAACGCCACCTCCGCGTCCGCGTCGGAAAGGGAGCGGTACGCTGCCTCCCCGGTGCGCTTCAGCGCCGCCATCGCGCGGCGGACCTCGTCCGGGGTGAGGTCGGTGCCCGCGAGGCCGCGAAGCACCTCGCCGTACTCCACCGTCCGGCCGCGGAACCGCTCGCGCAGCGTGCGCGAGAGGAGTCCCAGCTCCACGTCGCGCGACGCGGGCCTGTCGGGCGTCCCCCCGGTGTCCTCCGACCCGAACAGCTCCAGGGTCCCTCCGGCCTCCTCTCCGACCGGCGCTTCCGCGCGGAACCCGCGGTCGAGGTTCGCGCGATCCTCCACCTCCGCGTCGCGGAGCGCCTGGTTCAGGGCGAGCGAGCGCAGGGGATCCCCCGTCGCCAGGAAGAGGTGGAGCGAGTCCGCGGGCTCGTCGGACAGGAAGAGGGGGACGTGGCGGAGCTGCCGGGCCGGCCCCGCCGCCTCCCCCAGCCTCTCTGCGTAGCGCTCCGCCAGACGAAGCTCGGCTTCCCCGAGGCCCGCCTCCCGCTCCGCGGCGCGCCAGAGGGTGAGCCATTCGTAGCGCGCGTCGGCGAAGAGGGCGGAGTACCCCTCCACGAGCTGCCGGGCGTGGGCCGGGAGGTCGGCGATTGTGCTGTCGCGGTAGCGCGCCTGCCGGAGCAGGTCCGCGTGCGGCATCGAGAGGAGGACGTCCGCGCGCGGGGAGGCCAGGAACGGGCGCAGGGAGGCGAGCGGGAGCTTTCCCGGAGAGGGCGGCGCCAGGAAGCACAGCGCGTGGTCGGCCCCGGCGACGAAGCGCGCGACGCGCTCCGCCGCGTCCGCCCACTCCAGGTGGAGGAGCGCCACCTCTCCCGGGGCGAGGGAAGCCGGGTCGTCGGTGCGCCGGACGCGATGCCCCGCCCCGGTGCGCTCCAGCTCCCGCTCCAGGCGCTCCAGCTCCGCGGGATCGGCCTCCACCAGCACGGCGGCGGTTTGCAGCGGCACCCTCGCCCCGGGCGCCCGGGCGGCCAGGCGGTCGAGCGCGCGGACGCCCCGCGACGCCGATCCCGGCTCGGCCCCGCGCCCCGGCCCCACCAGCACGTGCCGCCCCCCCGAGTTGCAGAAGCCGTCCACGAACACCACCCGGTGCGGGGCGGGCTCCTCACCCTCCGCGACGTCCGGGCGCGCGCTCCGCAGCCCTCGCGCGACCGCCTCCGCCCACTCCTCCAGGAAGCGGTCGAGGACCCGGTGCGCGACGGAGGTGGAAGGGTGCGGGGTGACCGGGCTCACGGGCTGGGTTCAGGGATGCGAGAGTGGACGCGACGAAGACTAGCCCGCGGGGGTACCCGAATCAAGGCCGAAACCGCGGTGACACGCCCCGGGCTGCCGCCCGGCACCGGCCGGCTTAGATTCCTCGCACGGCACGTGCTGCACTCCCGGCGGGACGTGCGAAGACTGGAAATTCCGGGACGCCGAAGGAGGAACCGACCATGCCCGAGACCACGGAGAGCAGGAAGGCGACGGTACGCTGCGCCTTCTGCGGAAAGCTGAACCGCGTGGACCTGTCGCGCGCGGCGGAGCGGCCGAAGTGCGGCCAGTGCGCGAAGCCCATCCTCCTCGACCGGCCCCTCGCCGTCACCGACGCCGAGTTCGGGCGGGTGATCGCGGACGCGGAGGTGCCCGTGCTTGTGGACTTCTACGCCGACTGGTGCGGCCCCTGCAAGACGATGGCGCCCATGCTCGACCAGCTCGCCCGCGACCGCATGGGCGAGGTCCTGGTGGCGAAGCTGGACACGGACCGCAACCCGAACACCTCCATGCAGTTCGGCATCCGCTCCATCCCCACCCTGATCGTCTTTCAGGGCGGACGGGAAGTGGGACGCGAGATGGGCGCGGTTCCGCGGCAGCGCCTGGACGCGCTGCTGGGCTCGGCGCGAGCCGGCTGACGCGTGGCGGCGGAGACGGGCGCGGCGACGCGCGTGGCGGGGACGGGACGGTACCTCCCCTCGCGGGTCCTGGGGAACGAGGAGATCGCCGCGGCGGCGGGGGTGACGGAAGACTGGATCGTGCGGCGCACGGGGATCCGCGAGCGGCGGATCGCGGCGGACGGCGAGGGGGCGGCGGCCATGGCGGCGCGCGCCGCCCGCCCAGCGCTGGAGATGGCGGGGGTCGGGGCGGAGGCGCTCGGCGTGGTGGTGGTCGCCACCTCCACGCCGGACCACCTCACCCCCCCCACCGCGTGCGAGCTGCAGGCGGAGGTGGGAGCGTGGGGCGCCGCCTGCTTCGACGTGGAGGCGGGGTTCGCCGGGTGGACCTACGCGCTGGTGGTCGCCGACGCGCTGCTCCGCTGCGGGGCGGGACGGTACGGCCTGGTGGTGGGGGTGGAGAAGCTCTCCACCGTGACCGACCGCTCCGATCCCTCCACCGGGCCGCTCTTCGGAGACGGGGCGGGAGCGGTGGTCCTCGCCGCGGGCGAGGGGCCGCTGGCGCTGCGGGCGACGAGCTGGTGGGCGGACGGACGGCTGGCGGACGCGCTGCTCCGGCCGGCGGGCGGCTCCCGGAGACCGTTCGACTCGCGGGTGCTGGAGGAGCGCGCCCACCTGCTGCGGATGGAGGGGACCCGCCTCTTCAAGGCTGCGGTGCGGACCATGTCCGCGCAGGCGGAGACGGCGCTGGAGCGGGCGGGCGTCGCGCCCGCCGACGTGGGGCTGGTGGTTCCGCACCAGGCCAACCTGCGGATCATCGAGGGGCTGCAGAAGGAGATGGACCTCCCGCGGGAGCGCGTGTTCGTCAACATCGACCGCTACGGGAACACCGGAGCGGCCACCATCCCCATCGCGCTGGACGAGGCGCTGCGGGAGGGCCGGATCCCGGCCGGGCGCCCCACCCTGCTGGTGTCGTTCGGGGCGGGGGCCACGGCGGGGGCGGCGGTGCTCGCGCCCCCGTGAGGCCCGGGACCCCTACATCAGTCCGTCCAGGTACAGGTCCAGGCGGCATCCGTTCGCGTTCCGGAGGGCGCATCCCAGGTCGAGCCGGACCAGCCCGTCCAGGAAGCTCCCCCCCACCCCGGCCGAAAGGAGCGGGGGATCGAAGCTGAAGGCGTCACGCGGCCCCGCCCATCCGGCGTCGGAGAAGACCACGAGGCGCGCGCCCGGCGAGGCCCGCCCCACCTCGCCCCTCGCCCGCCAGAACGCCTCCCCGGCCACCGTCCCGCCCGCATAACCCCGCACCGTCCCCGGCCCGCCGATGAACCAGTAGCTCTGGACCGGCACCTCCCCGAACGAGGTCCCCGCCGCGACCTCCACCGACCCGACCATTCCCCCCGGGAGGGGCGCCGCCCCGAAGGCGGAGGCCGACGGCCGCGCGAAGGCGAACGTGCCCGCGGCCCCCTCCGCGGAGAGCGTGGCCCCTCCGCGCCACCCCGCCGGGTCTGAGCCGCGCACCCCGCGCCAGGAGACGGCCGCGCCGGCCTGGTCCGCGTCCAGGGCCATGACGTTCCCCCCGAACCTCCGGTCGCTCCAGAGCGAGGGGAGGCTCCAGTCCGTGCTCTTCTCCGCGGCGCTCTGCCGCTCCGCGAAGACACGCCAGCTCACCCCCGCCGCGTCGCCGGCCGGCGCCCGCGTCAGCTCCGCTCCCAGGCTCCGGTAGTAGTGTCCGTCGTCCCGCCCGAACAGCAGCGCCGAGAGCGAGTTCCCGAGCCCCAGCGCGCCCGAGGGGAAGTCCACCGCGTCGAGGCGGCGGTACGCCGCAACCCGGAACCGCGAGACGGGCCCCTCGCGCGTCGCGCCCAGCACCACGTCCGGCTCCAGGTCGGCGGTACCGAGGCGCAGCGTGGCGTCCGTCCGGGCGCGGCCCAGGTCCCACTCCGCGCGGGCCCCCACGGAAAGCCCCTCCACCCGGTTGTAGCGCAGCAGGTCCGGGCTCCGTCCCCCCCAGCTCAGGCGGGGGCGCGCGAGCTGCCAGGGCGCGGGGGAGGCTCCCCGCGCCAGCACCAGCAGCTCGTCCATCTCCGTCCGGCTCACCAGCGTCTCACCCTCGTCGAAGATCGACGCCGGCAGGTACTCGCCGGCGATCACCCGCTGCGTGTCGCGCGGCATGAAGGTGACGGTCTGGTGGCAGCGGTTGTTGGTGCACCGGCAGCTCGCGTCCACCTTGAACTCCGGGTGCGCCGCCCGCAGCGAGTCGCGGACCTCCTTCCGGCGCTCCGTCGTTCCCCGGCAGACGCTCCCGACCGTGGTCTCCTCGGCGGCCACGGCCGGCAACACGCCGGGAGGAAGCGCCTCCACCTCGAAGTCGGAGTAGGTCTGCTCCAGCTTCAGCGGGAAGCGCGCCAGGTTCCCGACCTGCGCGTCCCCCTCCAGCGCCACGAGGCGCGGCAGCCACCACCGCTGGTTCCAGAGCCCGTACTCCACCGTCATGTACCGGATGTCGGCGCGGATGGGCTTGAAGAGGCCCGGGATCTCGTTCACCTCGTCGGCCTCGTCCGGGTCCGCGACCGCGATGTCGGCCTCCAGGTCGAAGGGGCGCGCCAGGCGGAGCACCGCGCGGACCACCGCGTGCGAGCCGCTCTCCAGCCAGAGCGATCCGCTCACCAGCCACGACTCGCTCCGCCGGGGGATCACCTGCAGCTCCACCAGCCGGAGCGGCTCCGTCCCCGGGATCCTCACCGTGACGGTGTCGCCGGAGCGGAAGCGGTAGTCGGCCTCGCTCCCGGAGGCCAGCGGGTGCCGGACGAAGGCGTTGTCCCCGCCCAGGAACCCTCCGAGTCCCAGGTTGAGCCGGTCCTCCGCCGGGTCGAACACCGCGCCCGCGCAGTCCGAAGACGGCTCAACGCCGCGGGCCACCAGGGGGATCACCTGCCGCCCCCCCAGGACCTCGACCCGGGCCGGCTCGCCGCGCCGCCAGTCCACGCGCACGGCGGACTCGCAGCGGAAGAAGAGCCGGTCGCGCCGGAGCGCCCGCAGCCCCAGCGACACCCGCGACCGCGACACGGTGCGGTAGCGGACGATGGTGTTCTCCACCCCGTCCCTGCGCTCCCGGGCCCGGCGCACGGTCTCGCGGGCGCCCTCGTCCAGGTACGCGGAAGCGGAAGGCGCGGCCCGCGACGGGAGGGTGTCGGGCGTCGGGAGCGGGGCGGAGAGGAGCGACGCGGCCAGGAGAAGAAGCATGTCGATGGGCGGATTGGGACGCGGGTTCGGATTCCGGATGCACCGTACGGAGACGGATGTCCCGGGGTTTCAGCGCGGGCGGAGCGGAGGGGAACGGGCCGGCCGCGACTGCGGCTCCCGTGCCCGCCGTGAGGCGCCCGTCCACCCGTCGCGGGCACCCGGGGACCGGCCGCGGGAGGGTCCCGGCTGGCGTAACTGTTGCGGCCCTGTACCGCCCCTCGCGGCGGGGCCGGGCTCCCCCGGCGCAGCCGACGGACTCCACGTCCACTGCGCCCGTCCGCGGGCGGGAGGAGGCGGCCATGGCAGTTCACGACCCCGGGCCGGCGGCGCCCCTCCCCCGGTCCCGGCCGACGCGCTCCGACATGGTCCGGATCGCGGGCGGACCCTTCCGCATGGGGTCGGACCGCCACTACCCCGAGGAGGCCCCGGTGCACCGGGTGACGGTCGACGGGTTCTGGATGGACCTCACGCCGGTCACCAACCGCGGGTTCCGCGAGTTCGTCGAGGCGACGGGCCACGTCACCGTCGCCGAGACGCCTCCCGACCCGGAAGACTACCCGGGCGCGCTTCCGCACATGCTGAAGGCCGGCTCCCTCGTGTTCAGCCCGCCCTCCTACCCGGTCGACCTGCGCGACTGGAGCCGGTGGTGGCGCTTCGAGTTCGGCGCCGACTGGCGGCACCCCCTCGGACCGGGCTCCTCGCTGGACGGACTCGACGATCACCCGGTCGTCCACGTGGCCCACGCGGACGCCGAGGCGTACGCGCGGTGGGCCGGCAAGGCGCTGCCGACCGAGGCGGAGTGGGAGTACGCCGCCCGCGGCGGGCTCGACCAGGCCGAGTTCGCCTGGGGGGACGAGTTCACGCCGGGGGGCCGCCCGATGGCGAACACCTGGCAGGGCGCCTTCCCGTTCCGGAACACGCGGGAGGACGGCTACGAGCGGACCTCCCCCGTCGACGCCTTCCCGCCGAACGGCTACGGCCTCCTGGACATGATTGGGAACGTCTGGGAGTGGACGTCCGACTTCTACGCGCCGCGCCACCCCGCCGACGCGCCGAAGCCGTGCTGCATCCCCGCGAACCCGCGCGGGGGCCTGGAGTCGGGGAGCTACGACCCCTGCCAGCCGCGGATCCGGATCCCGCGCAGGGTGCTCAAGGGCGGCTCGCACCTGTGCGCGCCGAGCTACTGCCGCCGCTACCGGCCCGCCGCGCGGCACGCGCAGCCGGTCGACAGCTCCACGAGCCACATCGGCTTCCGCTGCGTCGTCCGCGAGGGGACCGGCTCCTGAGGTCACGACGGACGCCGCCGGGGGAGTCCCAACGTCCCGGCCATCCTTCCAGGAGGGATCCATGGCAGACCAGACGAGCCGGCAGCCGGACAGGCCCAACATCCTCGTCATCTGGGGCGACGACATCGGCATCGCCAACCTGAGCTGCTACAGCCGCGGCCTGATGGGCTACCGGACCCCGAACATCGACCGCCTCGCGGAGGAGGGGATGATGTTCACGGACTCCTACGGCGAGCAATCCTGCACCGCCGGCCGGGCGTCCTTCATCACCGGGCAGAGCGGCTTCCGCACGGGTCTGACCAAGGTGGGCGTTCCGGCCGCTCCGATCGGCCTCCAGGCGGAGGATGTGACCATCGCCGAACTCCTCAAGAACCACGGCTACGCGACCGGCCAGTTCGGCAAGAACCACCTCGGCGACCTCAACAAGTACCTCCCCACCGTCCACGGCTTCGACGAGTTCTACGGCAACCTCTACCACCTGAACGCGGAAGAGGAGCCGGAGATGTACGACTACCCGCCCGAGAAGGACTTCCCCAACTTCCGCGAGCGCTTCGGGCCCCGCGGCGTCCTCCGCTGCCGGGCGACGGACGTGGACGACCCGACCGAGCAGCCGCGCTGGGGCCGGGTGGGGAAGCAGGAGATCGAGGACACGGGCCCCCTCACCCGGAAGCGGATGGAGACCTGCGACGACGACTTCGTGGCCGCCGCCAGGGACTTCATCGGGCGCCAGCACGAAGCCGGAAAGCCGTTCTTCGTGTGGCTCAACACCACGCACATGCACCTCTTCACCCACACGAAGAAGGAGAGCCTCGGGCAGGCGGGGCGCTGGCAGTCACCGTACCACGACACCATGATCGACCACGACCGGAACGTCGGCGACGTGCTGGACTACCTGGACGAGCTGGGGATCGCGGAGAACACCTTCGTGATGTACTCAACCGACAACGGGCCGCACATGAACACCTGGCCCGACGGCGGGATGACGCCGTTCCGGAGCGAGAAGAACACCAACTGGGAGGGGGCCTTCCGGGTGCCGCTGCTGGTCCGCTGGCCGGGGAAGATCCCGGCGGGCGCCGTCTCCAACGAGATCGTCCAGCACCACGACTGGCTCCCGACCTTCCTCTCCATGGCCGGCGAGCCGGACGTGATGGAGAAGCTCCTCAAGGGGCATCAGGCCGACGGCAAGACGTTCAAAAACCACATCGACGGCTTCGACCTGCTCCCCTACCTGACCGGCAAGACGAAGGAGAGCCCCCGCAAGCTCTTCGTGTACTTCGACGACGACGGGAACGTGGTGGCGCTCCGCTACGACAACTGGAAGGTGGTGTTCATGGAGCAGCGCTGCCCCGGGACGCTGCAGGTGTGGGCGGAGCCGTTCACGCCGCTGCGGCTCCCCAAGCTCTTCAACCTGCGGACCGACCCGTACGAGCGCGCCGACATCACCTCGAACACGTACTGGGACTGGTTCCTCCACCGCGACTACATCATCTTCGCGGCGCAGGCGATCGCGGAGAAGTTCGCGGAGACCTTCAAGGACTTTCCGCCGCGCCAGAAGGCCGCCTCGTTCACCATCGACGACGCCATGGCGAAGATGACGGAAGCGGTGAGCGGCGCCCACCACTGAAGCGTTCCGGACCGGCGGCGGGCTCTCCCGCCGCCGGTCCGTTTCCACGCAAGGACCCCGGGACGACGCATGAGCCACGACGCGCTCCCCTCCTGGAGCGAGGGGCCGGTGAAACGGGCGATCCTCGACTTCGTGGCGCGGGCGACGACGGAGGGAAGCCCCGGCTTCGTTCCCGCCGCCGAGCGGATCGCCACCTTCGACAACGACGGCACCCTGTGGTGCGAGCATCCGCTGCAGGCCCAGATCTACTTCGCCGCCGACCGGCTGGAAGCACTCGCGGAGAAGGATCCGGGGCTGCGGGAGCGACAGCCCTTCAAGGCGTTCCTGGAGCGCGACATCGGGACGCTCCACTCCCTCGGCAAGCGGGCGGCCTTCGAGATCGCCTTCGCCACCCACGCCGGGATGACCGCCGACCGCTTCGAGCAGACGGCGCGGGAGTGGATCGCCCGTGCGAGGCACCCCGTGCTGGGCCGGCCCTTCACGCAGTGTGTCTACCAGCCGCAGCTGGAGCTGCTCGCCCACCTGCGTGCGAACGGGTTCAGGACCTTCGTCGTGTCCGGCGGAGGGATCGACTTCATGCGCGTCTTCGCGGAGGAGGTCTACGGGATCCCCCCGGAACGGGTCGTGGGATCGAGCGTCCGGACGCGCTTCGACGCCGGGAGCGGGGGGACGGACCTGATGCGGCTCTCCGAGCTGGGCAGCTTCGACGACGGCGACGAGAAGCCGGTGAACATCGGCCTCCACGTCGGGCGGCGCCCGGTCCTCGCCTTCGGCAACTCGGACGGGGACCTGGCGATGCTCCGCTACGCGAAGTCGGGCGGCGGCGCGCGGCTCGCCCTCCTCCTGCACCACGACGACGCGGAGCGCGAGTTCGCCTACGACCGCGAGTTCCGCCTGAGCCCGCTGGCCGAGGCGCTGGACCGGGCGGACGAGTACGGGATCACGGTGGTCGGCATGAAGGAGTCGTGGGCCACCGTGTTTCCCGGGTAGCCGCGGCCCGCTCCGCGCCTACCCGAAGAACTCCGCGTGAAGCCGCCGCACCGCCTCCACCACCTGCCCCTCCTCGACGACGAAGGTGAGGTTCACGCTGGAGGCGCCCTGGGAGATCATCCCCACGTTGATCCCGGACACGGCGTCGAAGACCCGCGCCGCCACGCCGGGGGTGGCGCGCAGCCCGGCCCCCACCACGCAGACGATGGCGCCGCCGCGCTCCACCTGCACCTCGCCCAGCGTGCCCAGGTCCTGCACGATGGCCTCCAGCTCGCCGGTGTCCTCCAGCGAGAGCGAGACGCTCACCTCCGAGGTGGTCACCACGTCCACCGGAGTCCGGTGCCGGGCCAGCACCTCGAAGAGCGCCCGCAGGAAGCCGTAGGCGCCCAGCATCCGCGCGGAGGAGACGCGGAGCACGGTGACGCCCGCCCGGTGGGCGATGGCGCGCACCCCGCCCGGCGAGGGCTTCACGCACTCATCGATCCGCGTGCTCCCCGCTTCCGGCTCGCGCGAGTTGCAGATGCGCACCGGGATCCCCCGCTCCACCGCCGGCTGGATCGTCTTGGGGTGGAGCACCTTGGCGCCGAAGAAGGCGAGTTCCGCGGCCTCCTCGTACGACAGGTGCTCGATGCGGCGCGCCTCCGGGACCGCGCGCGGATCCGCCGTGAGGAACCCGGTCACGTCCGTCCAGACCTGGATCTCCCGCGCCCCCAGCGCCGCCCCCACCAGCGCCGCCGTGTAGTCCGAGCCGCCGCGCCCCAGCGTGGTGGTCGCGCCGCTCGCCGCCGAGCCGATGAACCCGCCGAGGACCGGGAGCCCGCCCTCCTCCAGGAGCGGGACCAGCTCCGCGCGGGTACACTCCACCGTGAGGGCCCCGAGCGGGGCCGCCCGCCCGTTCTCCTCGTCCGTGCGCACGCAGCGCCGCGCGTCCACCCAGCGGGCGGGGAGCCCGTGGGCGCGCAGCGTTTCCGCGAGGAGCCGGGAGGAGAGCCGCTCCCCGTACGACACCACTTCGTCCGCGAGGGCGCGCCGGGTGCCGGGGTGCGCCGCCACGATGCGGAGCAGCCCCGTCAGCTCCTCGCGGGCCTCCTCCAGCACCCCCTCCACCCTCGCCGCGTCCCCGGCCGGGAGGAGGGCCGCCGCGACGGCGGCGTGCCGCTCCAGGTGGGGGACGAGCCCGGCCAGCGCGTCCTCCGGGCGGCCGTCGGAGGCGTGGCGCACGGCGCCCATCAGGGCGTCCGTGAAGCGGCTCATGGCCGAGGTCACCACCACGGGCCGCGCTTCCCGGCGCGCGCCGACAATCTCCGCCACGCGCCGGAAGGCCGCGGCGTCCTCCACCGAGGTGCCTCCGAACTTGAGGACGGTGGAGACGGGCGCGCCGCTCACATGACCTCGTCGCCCGAGGGCGGCGGGGAGAAGAGCGCGGTGCTCAGGTAGCGGGCGCCCGTGTCGGGCGCGATGGTCACCACCCGCCCGCCCGGCCCCACCTCGCGCGCCACCTGGAGGGCGGCCCACACCATCGCCCCCGAACTCATCCCCACGAACAGCCCCTCCTCCCGCGCCAGACGCCGCGCCAGCGGGAAGGCGTCCTCCTCCCACGCCTTCATCAGCGCGTCGATGACCGAGCGGTCGAGGTTGGGGGGGACGAAACCCGGCCCCATCCCCTGGAACTGGTGCTGCCCGCGCTCCTCCCCGTGGAGCACCGCGGAGCGCCCCGGCTCCACGGCGGTCACGCGTACGGAGGGGTCCCGCTCCTTCAGGTAGCGCCCGACGCCGGAGATGGTCCCTCCCGTGCCGGTGCCGTACACGAAGGCGTCGATCCGCCCCTCCATCCCCTGCCAGATCTCCGGCCCGGTGGCCTCGTGGTGGACGCGGGGGTTGGCGGGGTTGTCGAACTGGTTGGGGAGGAACGCGCCCGTGGTGTCGCGGATCCGCTCCGCCTCCTCGATGGCGGCGAGCATCCTCCGCTCCGGGTCCGTGAGCACCAGCTCCGCGCCGTACGCCCGCAGCGTGGCCTTGCGCTCCTCGCTCATCTGGGCGGGGAGGCAGAGGACCAGCCGGTATCCCCGCGCCGAGGCCACCTGCGCCAGCCCGATCCCGGTGTTCCCGGAGGTGGGCTCCACGATGGTGCCCCCGGGCTCCAGGAGGCCGCGGCGCTCGGCGTCCACGACCATCGCCAGGGCAGTTCGGTCCTTGATGGAGCCGCCGGGGTTCATCCCCTCCACCTTCACCCACACCTCCGCCATGTCGGGCTCCACCACCCGCTCCAGCCGCACGAGCGGGGTGTTCCCGATGAAGCGGTCGATCACCGGCCGGCCTCCGCGGCGGCCGGCTCGAGTTCCAGCTCCCAGGTGAGCCGGGTGTCGGGCGCGAGCGAGTGGACCACCGAGCAGTACTTGTCGAAGGAGAGCTGGATGGCGCGCTCCACGTGCGTCCGCTCCGAGTCGGCGGCGACGGTGTACACCAGCTTCACGTCGGTGAGGCGGCGCGGAGGCTCCGGCGCGCGCGAGAACTCCGCCCGCACCCGCAGCGAGGACGGCGGCGTGCGCCGCTTGGTGAGGATCTCCACCACGTCGATGGCGGAGCAGGCGGCGAGCGCCACCACCACGGCGTCCACGGGGCTGGGCGCCGCCTCGCGCTCTCCGTCCACCACGTGCGTCGGCCCGCCCTGGGGGCCGCCGCGGTACCGCATGCCCCCCTCCCAGACCACCTCGATCGGATACGGCGAAGGAACTCCTTCCGGCATCTCTTCATCCTCCCTTGATAAGCGAATCGCCCCGCCGGGGCGGGGCGATCTCGACGTCTCGGGCGTGGGGCCGCCCGCGTCAGTACGGCTGCCGCGTCCCGGTTTCGCGGGGCTGCCCCGCGTCGTCCGGCTGGCCGGGATCGCGAGGGCGGGTGCGGGTGGTCGCGGAAAGGATCCCGATCCCCACGAGCACCACCGCGCCGATCACGATCCACACGGGCTCGGCGCCCAGCATGAAGGCCGCGGCAGCCAGCCCGGCGATCACAATGATAAAGCCGAGCAGGTACGTCTGGAAGGACGTCATATTCACCTCCGGCGGAGACTCTCTCTCGTCGGGCGCGGAATCGCCCGTTTCGCCGGCCGAATTGCAGGAGCGGTGCCGCGTGCCGCCGCGGACGGGTCCGGACTCAGAGGCCGTCCACGTGCCGCGCCGCCACTTCTTCGAGCCAGGCGTGGATCCGGCCGTTGGTGGCGAGCACGCGGCCGGTCTCCACCGGGCCGCGGCCGTCGCCCGGCCACCCGGTCACCCGGCCGCCCGCCTCCACCACCAGCAGCGAGCCCGCGGCCACGTCCCACGGGGCCAGGCCGATCTCGAAGTAGCCCTCCACCCGCCCGGCCGCCACGTAGGCCAGGTCCAGCGCCGCGCTCCCGGCCCGCCGCACGTCCTGCGCGTCGCCCATCGCGTCCGCCACCAGGCGGAAGTACGGCTCCAGCTTCCCCTTCCCCGCCTTGAAGGGGAACCCCGTAGCGAGCAGGGCGTGGCGTGGGGTCTCCACCTCGCTCACCCGGATGGGGCGGTCGTTCAGGAACGCCCCGCCGCCGCGGACGGCGTGGAAGACCTCGCCCAGGAGCGGCGCGTGGACCACGGCCGCGGCCATCCCCACGTCGTCCGCGAAGGCGATGCTCACGCAGGTGAAGGGGTGGCCGTGGACGAAGTTGTTGGTCCCGTCGATGGGATCCACGATCCAGCGCCGCCCGCCGTGCAGCGGCGCCGCCAGGGTCTCCTCGGCGACGATGCCGTCGTCGGGGAAGTGGGCGCGGATGCACGCGATGACCGCGTGCTCGGCGGCCTCGTCCACCGCGGTGACCAGGTCCGCACGCTCCTTCTCGCGCACTTCGGCGGCGCCCTCTCGGGCGACGAGGAGGGCCGCGGCTTCGGCGGCGGCCCGGCGCGCGACGAGGAGTTCGGGGGCGTAATGGAGGAAAGACATCGAAAGACTCGAACGGTCGGGGTGAACCGGGGCTACGCTCCGGGGGCCGCGGACTCCTCCCGCTTCGGGGCCGCGCCCCGGACCAGCGTCAGCGTGCTCCCCACGATGAGCGCGGCGCCCGCGAAGCTCCACGCGTCCGGGGCCTCCCCGAAGAAGAGGATCCCCCAGAGCGCCGCGAAAACGATCTGCAGGTAGCCTACCGCCGTGGCCCGCCCGGCGCGCTCCATCTGCAGGCCGCGGGTCATGTACACCTGCGCCACCTGCGTGGCGACGCCGATCCCCGCCAGCACCAGCCATTCCACCGGCGTCGGCCAGCGCGCCCCGGAGCCGAACAGCAGCGGCGGGATGGTGATGGGAACGGTGAGGAGCGGGAGGTAGAAGACCACCACCAGCGGGTGCTCGTCGCGGAGCGTGCGGATGGTGGTGTAGGCGATGGCGCTGCCCAGCGCCCCCGTCAGCGCGATCCCGACGTAGAGGGGGCTCAGCCGCGCCTCGCCGCCGAACAGCACGGCCGGGTGCGTGACCAGCACCACGCCGGCGAGGCTGAGGAACACGCAGGCGACCTCCCTGCGCCCCATGCGCTCCCCCAGCAGCGCGCCGGCCAGCACCGCCGTGAAGACGGGGTTCATGTACTGGATGACTGTGGCTTCCGCGAGGGGGAGGTGAACCAGCGAGAAGTAGAAGCAGGTGAGCCCCACCGCGCCCGCCAGGCCGCGCAGCGCCAGCCGCCCCCTCGCCTTCCCCCAGGGCGACACCCCCGCGCGCCTCACCATCGCCCAGCTCAGCGCAAGCGTGACCACCGCGCGCGCGAGCACGATCTGCTGGCTGGGGAGCCGCTCTCCGGCCACCTTCACCAGCAGGCTCATCACCGAGAACCAGAAAGCCCCCACCGCCATGTACCGCAGCCCTGCGGTGGAGGTGGGGACGGGAGAGACCGTCTCGGGGGCGCCGCCGGCCAGCGCGGCGGCGCGCCTCGTGGGATCCTGCATTCGTGGCCCGTACGGAAGCGCCCTCCACGCCCGTGGGCATGGAGGACGCGCATCGACTCATGGTTTCGCCGGAACGCCCGGCCCCGGAAAGATCGGGGGAGCGCGCCTCCGGGGCATCCCCCCGCACGGAACGGGCCCCCGCGTGCGCGGGCTCAGCGCCCTCCGATCCGGCTCACGCGCACCGCGCCGCCGTCCTCCCACGCCAGCACCCGCTCCGGTCCCGCGGCGGCCAGGTCCGGGAGCCGGCCGCGCACGGAGCCGCCGGCCACCCCGCCGATGCGCCCCGAGGGGTCGAGGCGCCCCAGCACCAGCTTCGCCTCGTCCTTCCGGCGGTCCTCCCACGCCGCCCAGACGCCGTCGTCCCGCGCGGAGAGACGGGCCTGCGACGGGGGCACCCAGTCCGCGGTCAGCAGCGCGGTGGGGGCGCCGAAGCGTAGCGCTTCCCCTTCCGCCGCCGCGTACCAGAGCCCCTGCCTCCCCTCCCTGCCCGTGTACCAGGCCACGTGCACCCGGCCGGCTCCGTCCACCGCCACGGAAGGTCCGGCGTGCGGGCACCCGGGATACACCCAGCCGTCCGCGTGGACCCGCACGGGCGCGGAAAACAGGTCCGCCCCGGGCGCCTGCCGGGCGATCACCACGTCGCGCACGTCGCCCTCGAACACCTTCCTCCAGGCGACGTACACCGCCCCGTCCGGCCCCACCGCCAGCGAGGTGCGGCAGCAGGGACACACGCCGCCGTCCACGACGAGGTTGGGGCCGAAGCTGCGCCCGCCGTCCACGGAGCGGGCCACCCGGACGTCGGCCCCCGGAAGCCCCTCCTCCCCGCCCCGCGCGCCGTGGGCGCCGTGCCCTCCGTGTCCCCCCGGGGCGTCCCCCTCCGGGGGTGCACGCTCCGCGCGGGCCCGGTCCCTCTCCCGGGAGTCCAGCCAGGAGACGTACACCGTCCCGTCCGGGGCCACCGCCAGGTCGTGGAAGGTGTGCGAGGAGGGGAGCCCGCCCGCGTCGTCGTTGACCGTCACCGCGGGGGAGAAGGTGCGCCCCCCGTCGTCCGAGCGCGCGAAGCGAAGGTCGCTCGCCGCGAACGCGCGCCCCGGGACGGGGGTGCTCTTCTGCCACGCCACGTACACCTCGCCCGCCGGCCCGACCGCCACCTGGGGCGGCGCCTGGTCGTGGCTGGAGGCGTCGCCGGGGACGTCGTTCACCCGCACCGGGGCGCCGGGTGCGCCGTCCGCGCCGACCCGGGCCAGGTACACGCCGGGGACTCCCGCGCTGTCGCCCACCCAGGCCACGTAGGCGGCCCCGTCGCGCGCGTCGGCGGCCACCGTGGGCCTCCCGGCGCCGCCCTCGGTTAGGGTCACCGGGGGCCCCGGGGTCTCGCCGGAGGCGGAGGAGCAGGCCGCCACCCCCGCCAGGAGGAGGGCGGCGCGGGCCGCCCCTCCCGGGTTCCACGTCGTAGTTCTCCTGCGATGCATCCCGTCCTCCTCAGCGGCTCAGGCCGTAGCGGACGCCCACGTACACGGTACGCGGGAGGCCGGGCGTGAACTCCTCCTTCGCGAAGGCGCTGTACGACGCGACCTCCGCGAAGCGCTCGTCGGTCAGGTTCACCACCCGGCCCACCAGCTCCACCCGCGACGCCAGGGGGAGGCTCGCCCGCAGGTTGAAAAGGTCGTGGCCGTCGTACCGGTGGGTGTTCTCCGGGTCCATCCAGTAGCTCCCCACCCGGCTCCACTCGCCCTCCACCCTCGCCCCGCGCAGCCAGGCGGGCGAGTACGCCAGCCGGGCGCTCGCCAGGTCGCGCGGCGCCGTCTCGATCCCGTTCCCCGAGTAGTCCACCGTGGCGCTCGGCGCCCACTCCTCGTACGTCTGGCGCGAGCGCGACAAGCTCACGTCCGCCGCCAGCTCGTCCGTGAGGTCGAGGGCGGCGGCCAGCTCCACGCCGCGGTGGAGCGTCTCGCCCGCGTTGGAGGCGATGCGGTTCCCCTGCGCGTCGCGATAGGTGAGGATGTCGTCGCGGATCCGCATGCGGTACGCGGCCAGGTCGTAGCTCATCCGTCCCAGCCGTCCCCGGAACCCGGCTTCGAGGTTGTCGGCGCGCACGGGATCCAGGTCCACGGAGCTGGCCGCCTGCCCCTGCCGGAAGAGCTGCCCCTCCGCCGGGGCCCGGAAGCCGTGGCCGTAGGACGCGTAGAGGCCGAGCGCCGGACCCGCCTCGTACGTGGCGCCCAGCTTGGGGCTCAGGTGCCGGTAGCGCGGCCGGGCGTCGGCGGGGCGTCGGTGGGCGCCCGTCTCCAGCGGGGCCAGGCGCGAGTCGTAGTCGTAGCCCACGTCGTCGTAGCGCACCCCGGCCACCACGCGCAGCCGGTCCACGGGCGACGCCTCGGCCTGCAGGTACGGGGAGACGCCCCGGAAGGTCACGTCGTAGTCGTACACGGTGTCGCCTGCCTCGTACGAGCGGATCACCGATCCGTCGCGCTCCGGCACGATCTTCCGCTCCAGCCGGAACCCCGGGCTGTAGTCCACGTCCACCCCGGCGATCACCCGCGCGCGCATCGGCGCGAAGTCGCGGCGCACCCGGGCGAGCACCCCCAGCGAGGAGTGCCCCGAGCGGTACCACACGGGATCGTAGGAGAGCATCCAGCTCGGGACGATCTCCATGGAGTTGCGGCGGACGAAGGGGGTGACGCTGATCAGGGTGGAGCCGGACACCTTCTCCCAGGCGGACGACAGCCGGAACGCGCTCACCTCGCGGCTCGCCACGGGGTTGTAGTTGACCGTGGGGTCGCTCCGGAAGTCGCTGAGCGACACCGCGGACGGGTCCGTCTGGTCGATTCGCGAGAAGGTCGCCACCGTGCGGAGCGTGGCGTCGCCGGGAAGGTCGCGGTCCCAGCGGAGGGTGCCGCTCCGGCGCGTGTAGTCCGTTGCGTCGCGCCACCCGTCGGTGCTCGTCAGGTTGAGGTCGGCGCGCAGGCCGTCGCGCCCGTGCGTCCCGGTCGCGGTGACGAGCGCCCGCCTCCACCCGAACGCCCCTCCCTCCAGGGCGGCCTCCAGCCCCGGCCGGTCCGAGGGGGCCCGGGTCCCCACGTCGATCACCCCGCCGATGGCGTCGCTCCCGTAGAGCGCGGTCGCGGGGCCCTTCAGCACCTCGATCCGGTCCGCCTGCGGGACGTTCACCTCGTACAGGGCGTTGTGGTTGAAGAACCCCGTGGAGCGCGTGGGGACGCCGTCTTCAAGGAAGAGGTAGACGGGCTTGGTGGTCAGCGGCTGGCGGATGGCCGTCCTGTGCCCCTCTCCGCCCGCGGTGCCGACCCACACACCGGGGACGCGGTTGGCGATCTCGGAGGGATGGGCGGGCTGGACGGCCCGGATCGCGCTCCCGCTCAGGGCGTGCACGGTGGCGGGGGTCTCCGCGCGGCGCTGCGCCTCGCGGCTCGCGCTCACCACGATCCCGTCGAGCGCGAAGGCGCCGGGAGCCAGGCGGAAGTCGGCGCGGGCGGGCTCTCCCGCCATCACTTCCACGGAGAGGGTGCCGCGCTCGAAGCCCAGCCGCTCCGCGGTGAGCGTCAGCCGCCCCGCGGGGACCCCCGCGAGGACGAAGCGGCCGCGGGCGTCGGCGTGCGCGGCGGCGCCGGACGAGGCGCGCACCGTGGCGCCGGGGAGCGGCTCGCCGGTGGAGGTGGAAACCACGCTCCCCTCCACCGAGCCCGTCTGCTGGGCGCGGAGGGGAAGGACGGAAGACAGTACCAGGACCGCGGCGGCCGCGATGCGGGCCGCCGAATGGCGGACGGACGCGCGCGCGGCGCTCCGGACGATGGGACGTGACAAGACACCACCTCGGGAAGAAGGCTGCGTACGGGAGCGACGCTCCGGCCGCCGGGACGGCGTCCGGACGCTCTCCGGGTCACCTGGGGTCAGGCGCGCAGCGCGGGAGGTGCGTGGCCGTACGGGAGGAGGAAGGGAGGGAAGCGGTCCGGGAGGGCGGCCGCATCGGGTACGACGGAGGGACGACCGGGCGCGTACGCGTCCGGGGCGGCCCCGAAGGTCTCGAAGAGAACGGGAAGCGCGGCTCCGCCCAGGCAGGAGCCGGCGCAGGTGCACGCCCCGTGGTCGTCGGCCGGGTGCGCGGGAGCGTCGGCGCGCGCCGCGGCGCCACCGTGCCCCTCGTGGGCCGAGCGTTCCCCGTGGGCCGCGTGCCCGCCGTGCCCCGCGGGGTCGCCGCCCCGCTCCTCGACCGGAGCCGGGGCGTGGTGGGGGCATGGGTGGAGTCCGACCGCGTCCCCCGTCCAGGTGAACAGGAGGAGGAGCGCCGCCAGGAAGGCGGAGAAGCGCCGCGGGGCGGGCTTCCGGGTCGGGAACGTGCCTGCGGGGGTGCTCATGCTCCCGCAAGATCGTGCGCTCCGGAAGAGGCCGCAATGGGGGCGTATCCCCCGGCTCCGTAGGGATTTTCCCGACTCCGCCCGCCCCGGATTGCCGGGCTCGCCGGCCTCCGCTAGGTTGTTCCCATGCGCAGCATCGCCGCCGTCCTGTTCCTGCTCTGCCTCGCCTGGTCCCAGGCGTTCGCCGCCGAATGCCCGGTCTTTCCGGGCGCCGGGGGCGACGCCGCGGCGCACCACCAGGTCCCGGCCGGGCACGGGCACGGCGGCCACGGCACGCACGCCCCTCCGTCCGGCGACCACGGCCGGCACTCCCCCGACGCGGCCTGTCCCATGGCCACGGCGTGCGGGATCGTCGCCGCTCCGACGCAGGAGGGCGCCCCTTCCCTTCCGGACCTGCCGAAGACCACCTCGTTCGTCGCCCCGTCAGGGTCGCACGCATCCCCCGACCTCGGCTTCGATCCGCCCCCTCCACGACCGTCGTGAGGCTCCGAAGTGCGTCCGCGAGGACGCGATGAGAAACCTCACCGAACGGAACAGAGACAAGGGATGATCGAAAAAGGAGTTGCGATCCTGGCTCTCGGGATCGCGGCCTCGGGGTGCGCCGCCACGCGGCCGCACGCCGGGCACGACATGCCCGCCCCTTCCGCGGAACGGGCGGACACCACGACGCACGCACACGCCGACACCGGCCACGCCGGAGCGGGACACCACGAAGCACACGGCGCCCACCACGGCGAAGCGGGTCACGCCGCAGGGCACCCGGCCGGGCACGCCGAGGGACATGCCGGCGCGCACCATCCGACGGCGCACGCGCCGGCCGCCGGACAGGCTACCGCAGGGATGGAGCACGAGATGTGGATGCTGCCGCTCGGCGGCGGCTGGAGCCTCCTGGGCATGGGGCAGACCTTCCCCGCGATCACGGCGGGCGCTCCGGGGGTGGAGGACTCTCCGCTGAACGAGACGGAGGCGTACCTCACCCAGACGGCGGCGATGTTCAACGTGGAGAGCCCCGCGTCCCGCTGGGTGCTGCGCGCCACGGTGAACTTCGAGGCGTTCACGCAGGAGGACGGCGAACTCACCTTCGGCGGGTGGGGCGAGGGCTTCCTCGACAAGCGGCACCCCCACACCCTGCTCCACGAGGCCATGCTCAGCCTCAACTTCTGGGACGTGGGGGGAGGCGCCGCGTCGATCTCGGCCGGGAAGGGGTTCGCCCCCTACGGCACCGACGATCCCATGATGCGGCCGGTGTTCAAGTATCCCACCAACCACCACCTCTCGCAGATCCTGGAGCGCTGGATGCTGGGGGGCGCCTACCTCCGGAGCGGGTGGAGCGCCGAGGCCTCGATCTTCGGCGGCCAGGAACCCGTGGATCCGTACGACCTCTCCAACATCGAGAGCTTCGGGAACTCCTGGTCGGTGCGGCTGGCGCGGCGCTGGGGGGGCGGCTTCGGGCCGACGGCGCCGTGGGAACTCTCCACTTCGTACGCTCGCGTCGTGGAGGAGCACCACGACGAGGAGGCCGCGACCTCCCTGGGCAACGTCGCGCTGCGGCACTCCCGGCCCTACGGGTTCGGCCACGTGTACGCGCTGGTCGAGGCGTCCCGGAGCTGGCCCGACGGCGACGAGGAAGGGTTCTGGTCCGTCCTGGGCGAGACTCAGCTCGACTTCGGCCGGCACTCCCCCTACTACCGCGTCGAGTACGCGACGCGGCCGGAGTACGTCCGCGAGGGCCCGCCGGGAACCGACGGGTTCTTCCGCTACGACCACGACAGCCATCCCATCGGCGCGACCCGCTGGCTCATCAACACGGTGGGCTACGGCTACACGCTGACCCGCCTCCCCGTGAGCGCCCGCCCGTTCGTGGAGGCGAGCCACAACCGGGTCCGGGGCGAGCGCGGCCGGATCGACCCGGACGAGCTGTTCGGGACGGACAGCTTCTGGTCTATTTCGGCCGGGTTCCGCATCTTCCTCGGAGGAGGGCCCATGCGCATGGGCTCGTACGGGATCCTCGACGCCATGACCGTGATGCACCGCGCCCCGGGCGCGGAGGCGACCGGAGGCGGCCACCTGGGACATTGATGCTCCGACGCGAACCGGTCTTCCACCCGTTCCGCGGCACGGCGGGCTCCCCTCCGGGGGCGCTCCGCCTGCTCCTCGCGGCGCTCCTCCTCGTCGCTCTCCTGCCCGCGGCGGGAGGGGCGCACACCCGCCTGGAGTCGTCCGCTCCCACCGCCGACGCGGTCCTGCGAGCCGCGCCCACGGAGATCCGACTCCGCTTCACCGGCCCTGCGGAGCCGACGCTCACGGGCGCGACGCTGACGACCGCGTCGGGCGACACCATCCCGGTGGGGAGGGCGACGGTGGAGCCCGGCTCCGGGAACCGCGCCTACGTCATCCCCATCCCCACCCCGCTCTCCCCGGGCCAGTACCTCGTGGAGTGGAGGACGGCGGGCACGGACGGCCACGTGATCCGCGGGGCCTTCTCGTTCCTGGTGGAAGGGCTCGCTCCGTCCGCCCCTGCCGGGCCGGCGGCCGACACCGCGCCTCCGCCGGAGGCCGTGTCCGTGGTCGCCCCTCCGGCCGGAAGCTCCGGGACCGCGGACGCCGCCGCGGCCTACCTCCCGGGGTCGCCGCTCTCCGTGCTGGTCCGCTGGCTGGCCTTCACCGGGCTCCTGGGGCTGGTGGGCTCGGCGACGTTCCGCCTCGCGGTGCTCCCCGCCGCGGCGCGCAGGGGGCTCCCCTCCGAGGCGAAGGAGAGGGCGGTGCGCGGCCTCCGGGTCGCGGCGCTGGCCTCGGTCGCGATGTTCGCGCTGGGCGTGGCCGGACGGCTCTGGCTCCAGGCCGCGGCGCTCGTCGGCCCGGACGGCGCCGCCGCGGAGGGCGCGGTCGCGACCATCCTCGCGACCGGGTGGGGGAAGGCGTGGACCGCCCAGGCCGCGGCGGCCGCCGTGTTCCTCGCCGGGCTCCTTCTCTTCCGCGGGAAGGAGGGAGCCACGGGGTGGCGGACGGCGACGGCCGCCGCCGTGATGGCCGCCGCCGGGACCGCCTTCTCGGGACACGCCGCGGGCGTGGAGCGGGGTCGCGGCCTCGCGCTCCTCGCGGACACGCTCCACGTCCTGGGCGCCGGAGCGTGGATGGGGACCCTGGCCCTCCTGCTGGTCGTGGGGATCCCCGCCGCGCTGGGAGCATCGGCCGGCGGTCGGGGATCGGCGGTCGCGGCGCTGGTCCGCGCCTTCTCCCCCGTGGCCCTGGCGGCCGCGGGACTCGCCGCGGCCACGGGCGTGGCGAGCGCGCTCTTCCACGTCGGCGCGCCGGCCGACCTCTGGGGAAGCGCGTACGGGCGCACCCTGCTGCTTAAGCTGGCGCTGGTGGCGGTCGCGGCCGGAGCCGGGTTCCGCAACTGGCGGTTCGTCACCCCCCGCCTGGAGGACGACCCCGAAGCCCGCTCGCTGCGCCGATCCGTCGCCGTGGAGGTGGCGGTCGGCGTGGGCGTGGTGCTCGTCACCGCGGTGCTCGTCGCGCTCCCCATGCCCTGAGCGGCGGTTCGGACGTCTCTCCACGGGACGCCCGGACACCCCCATACGTCGAGCGGAAACCGGGCATCCGGTACTCCGTGGCGCCCGGAACGCGGTCGGGCTGGCGCATTCCGGGCAGGGCAAGTAGTTTGACGCTTTCCTCGCAACTCCGTGACCCCTCCGCCTCCGGCGGACCTCCGGGTCTTCCCGCGCAGGAAACGTTTGCGACCCCCGGCTGTAGAAGGCAGGTCTTCCGTCGCACCCCCGGCGCGGCAACCCCAACCGTTCACCGACACCCACATGGCCAGAAACCCCTCGCAGGAATTCGGCGGCTCCTCGGCGGCTACGATGCCGCCCCCGGGGCCGAAAGGGCACGCATCGGCCGACACCGGTTTCTTCGGCCACCCGCGAGGGCTGGCTACGCTGTTCTTCACGGAGATGTGGGAGCGGTTCTCCTACTACGGCCTCCGCCCCCTGCTCGTGCTGTTCATGGCGGCGGCCCTCTTCGACGGGGGCTTCGGCTTCTCGCGCGAGCAGGCGTCCGCCATCGTCGGCATCTACGGCGCCTTCGTCTACCTGATGTCGCTCCCGGGCGGCTGGGTGGCCGACCGGATCCTCGGCCTGCGACGGGCCATCTTCATCGGTGCGGTGCTGATCACGGCCGGACACCTCTCCATCGGCGTCTCCGGGATGCTCGGTCAGGGGTCGGCGGGGAAGCTGTCCTTCTTCATGGGGCTGATCCTCATCGTGCTGGGAACGGGGCTCCTGAAGCCGAACATCTCGGCCATCGTGGGCGACCTGTACCCCGAGGGCGGCGCCCGGCGCGACGCGGGGTTCTCCATCTTCTACATGGGGATCAACATCGGCGCCTTCGCGGGGCAGCTCATCACGGGCTTCCTCGGTGAGATGATCGGGTGGCACTGGGGCTTCGGGGCCGCGGGCGTCGGCATGTTCTTCGGCCTGGTGGTCTTCTGGCTCACCGCTCCCAAGACCCTCGGCAACATCGGGCTAGAGCCCACCAAGCACCCGGATCCGACGGTCCAGGCCCGGCAGGAGCGGTCGGGGAAGATGGCGCTCGGAATCGGCCTGGGGCTCATCGCCCTGGTCGTGGTGATGGCGGCGTCGGGGATGCTCCCCCTCAACCCGGTGGTCATCGCGGAGTACATGACGTACGCCATGGTGGGGATGGCGGCGGTCTTCTTCGCGTACGTCTTCCTGTTCGGCAAGCTGTCGAGCGACGAGGTGAAGCGGGTCGCCGTGATCCTCGTGCTCTTCATCTTCGCGGCGATCTTCTGGAGCGCCTTCGAGCAGGCGCCCACCTCGCTCAACCTCTTCGCGGCGGACTTCACGGACCGGCAGGTCGGCGGGTTCGAGATCCCGGCGACCTGGTTCCAGTCGGTCAACTCGGCGTTCATCATCCTGCTCGCACCGCTCTTCGCCGCCATCTGGGTGGGGCTGGGGAAGCGGGGCCGGGACCTCTCCAGCCCGGCCAAGTTCTCGCTCGGGCTGTTCTTCGCCGGCATCGGCTTCGTCATCATGATCTTCGCGGCCAACTCCGTGGTGGAGAGCGGCGGCGCCCTGAAGGTGGCTCCCTGGTGGCTGGTGGCGAGCTACTTCTTCCAGACCGTGGGCGAGCTGTGCCTCAGCCCGGTGGGCCTCTCCTCGATGACCAAGCTGTCGCCGCGGAAGTTCGTGGGGCAGATGATGGGCATCTGGTTCCTGGCCTCGGCGCTCGGCAACCTGATCGGCGGCCGGGTCGGCGGGCACGTGGACCCGGAGAACCTGCAGCAGATGCCCAAGCTGTTCACCACGACGACGATGTCGCTGATGATCGCGGCGCTGGTGCTGGCGCTTCTCGCCATCCCCATCCGCCGGATGATGGCGGGGACGCGGGAAGAGGGCGCTCCGGCGCACTGAGCCGGACGCAGGTGCGCGACGCGGGGCGCCTCCTCCGGGGGGCGCCCCGCGTCGCGTTTCGGGTTCGTTGCCGCATGGCGCTTGCAGTGTACGGGCCGGGCGGCGAAGCGGAGGGTTCCACCCCAACCGGACGGGTGAGGCATGCGGGACCGGAGCGACCAGGAGATCGCGGAAGAGATCCAGCGGCGTGGCCTGGAGGTGGAATACCTCCGGGAACTCGCGGCGGCGCTGGGGTTCGCGGAGGAGGAGGGGTGGACGGAGGAGGTGTTCCTCGCCATCGAGGTCGCCCGGATCGAAGTGAGGCGGCGGGCGGCCCTGCGGACGCTGGAGATGGGGGACGACCCTCCCGCCCCGGGACAGGAGCGGCCCGGCGACGACGAGGCGTGACCCCGCCGTCCGCGTCCCCTCCGGCCTACTTCACCGGCTCACCCAGCTCGCGCTCCGCCGGTGAGACGTTCCGCGCGTCCTCCCGGCCGACCTTCAGCCCCCAGAGCAGCATCAGCACGAAGAGCACGGTCAGGATGACCGCGAAGATCGTCCGCGAGGACACGCTTTCGAGCGGCGGCTTTCCGTCCATCCCCCCTCCCCCTGGGCTTCCCCTGCTCCCGGATCCGACGTCGCTCCCCGGCGAACCTGCAACTTCGGCGCCGACGCCGGACCGCCCCCGGACGTGGAAGAAGCCCGGTCCCCCGCGCGGAGGGACCGGGCTTCTTCTTCGCCGCGACGCGCGGCTCCCGCGGTGACGGCCTACTCTCCGTACGGCACCCAGACGTTCTTCACGTGCGTCGCCTGCCGGAGGAACTCCCGCCCCTCCCCCTGCTCCGTTTCGGACCAGTCGCGCGCGCGGCCGTAGCTGACCCAGGTGCGCTTCATGTTCCCGGCGGAGAGGCGCTCCACGGCGGCGCTCCCCTCCGCCGTGCCGAAGTACCACACCGCGTCCACGTCGTCGTGCGCGGCGAGCGTCTCCGCCAGCTCCTCCCGCTGCCCGGTGACGATGTTCACCACGCCGCCCGGCACGTCGGAGGTGTCCAGCACCTGGTAGAAGTCGGTCGCGGCCAGCGGGAAGCGCCCGGAGGGGATCGCCACCACCGTGTTCCCCATCGCCACCGCCGGACCCACCAGCGAGACGAAGCCCAGGAGCGGCGCCTCGTCCGGGCACGCGATCCCCACCACGCCCACCGGCTCGTTCATCGCCAGGGTGACGTTGCGGAAGGGGGTGCCGTGCACCGCGCCGTCGTACTTGTCCGCCCAGGCCGCCCAGGTGTAGAGGCGGCGGATGGAGTCCTCCACCTCGCGCGCGGCCGCAGCCTCGTCGCCGCTCGCCTGCGCCAGCCGCCGCGCGAACTCCTCCGCGCGCGCCGCGAGGTTCTCGGCCACGTAGAAGAGCACCTGTGCGCGGTTGTGGGCCGTCTGCTTCGCCCATTTGGACGCCTTGTGCGCCGCCTCCACCGCGTTGCGCACGTCCTTGCGGTTGCCGTGCCCCACCTCGCCCACCGTCCGGCCGTCCGCGCCGCGGACCGGGAGCGAGTAGCCGGAGTCCGGCCGCGCCTGCTTCCCTCCCACATACAGCTTCGCCGTCCGGTCGATCGGCGGCGGCCCCGCGGGCGCCACCACGGGGCCCGACGCCCCGGCGGACGCGGGGGGCTCCGGAAGCGCGGGCTTTTCCACGGCATCCGGCTTCCTTTCCTCCCAGGCGGGCTTCACGTACTCCCACAGCCCCTCCTTCCCCCCCTCGCGTCCGAAGCCGCTCTCGCGGTAGCCGCCGAAGCCGGAGGCCGCGTCGAACAGGTTGGTGGAGTTGATCCACACCGTACCGGCGCGGATCTTCGGGGCGACGTCGAGCGCCAGGTTGACGCTCTCCGTCCACACGCTGGCGGCCAGGCCGTAGCGGGTGTTGTTCGCCATCTCCACGGCTTCGCCCGGGGTGCGGAAGGTCATCAGCACCACCACCGGCCCGAAGATCTCCTCCTGCGCGACCACGGACGAGGGCGACACCCCGGTGAAAAGCGTCGGGGGGAAGAAGCACCCCTCCTCCGGGCAGCTCCACGAGGGCTGCCAGAGGGTCGCGCCCTCCTCCTCTCCCTGCCGGACGAGCGTCCGGATGCGGCCGAGCTGCTCCGGCGAGTTGATGGCGCCCACGTCCACCGTCTTGTCCAGCGGGTCGCCCACGCGCAGCGTCTCCATGCGCGCCCGTAGCTTCTCGACCAGCCGGTCTGCGATCCCCTCCTGCGCCAGGATGCGCGACCCGGCGCAGCAGACCTGTCCCTGGTTGAACCAGATGGCGTCCACCACGCCCTCGACCACGCTGTCCAGGTCGGCGTCCTCGAAGACGACGAAGGGAGACTTGCCGCCCAGCTCCAGCGAGAGCTTCTTCCCGCTCCCGGCCGTGGCGACGCGGATGATCCGGCCGACCTCGGTGGAGCCGGTGAAGGCCACCTTGTCCACGTCCGGGTGCTCCACGACCAGCGCGCCGGTGCGCCCGTCGCCGGTGACGACGTTAACCACCCCGGCCGGCAGCCCCGCCTCGCGGCACACGTCCGCGAAGAGGAGGGCGGTGAGCGGGGTGGTCTCCGCCGGCTTGAGGACCACGGTGTTCCCGGTCGCCAGCGCCGGGGCGACCTTCCACGCCAGCATGAGGAGCGGGAAGTTCCAGGGGATCACCTGGCCCGCGACGCCCACCGGCACCGAGCCGGGAAGCTCCGCCTCCATGAGCTGGGCCCACCCCGCGTGGTGGTAGAGGTGCCGCGCGACGAGCGGGACGTCGATGTCGCGCGACTCGCGGATGGGCTTGCCGTTGTCCAGCGTCTCCAGCACCGCGAAGAGGCGCGAGTGCTTCTGCACCTGCCGCGCGAGCGCGTACAGGTAGCGCGCCCGGGCGTGCCCGCCCAGCGCCCGCCAGGCGGGAAGCGCCTCGCGCGCGGCGCGCACGGCGTCGTCCACGTCCTCCGCTCCGGCCTGCGCGATCCGGGCGAGGAGCTTGTCGTCGGCCGGGTTGCGGGTCTCGAAGTACTCCCCCGACCGCGGCTCGCGCCACTCCCCGGCGACGAAGAGCCGCATCGTGCGGTCACGCTCCTCCAGCCAGCGGTGGGCGAGGGAGGCGCTCTCCGGCGCGGGGCCGTATTCCATGGTCTCGAAGATCTCGGCGATGCTGCTCATCGTGGCCTGCACGTCCAGGTTGTCCGGGAAGGCGGATCCTCCCGGCGCGGTCGCTGCGGCGATAAGTATACGACACCGGGGAACGGCGCGCGATGCGCCGGCTCCGGCGCCGCGAACGAGATCCTTTACTTCCGCCCCGGCGATCACGAATATTTCCGGACACCACAATCCGGTCCGGACGACCCGGCGTCTCCGTTCATCGTCGCCCGGCCACTCCCTGCACACGGAGAGTCCCCATGCAGACCAGCCGCAAGCTCGTGCTGAACCGCGAGACCGTGCGCCGCCTCGGCACGGCGGAGCGTAACCCGGGCGGAGCCAGCGTCAACGACAGCTGCTGGCAGACGCTCTGCACCACCGAGAGCGGCTGCCAGGTCACGGTGAAGGACTGAACCCGGGATCCGTCCCGGGGGCCGGGACGCGAACGGGCGGCTCCGAGATGGGGCCGCCCGTGCCGTTCGTATCGCCCGCCGTCCGTTCCCGCTTCCCTCTACGCAGGCCTCGCTGAATCCGTGTCGTCGTGCAGAGGCGCCGATTCCATGCGTCTGCGAAGAGAAGTTGCCGCGAACACGACCAGAGCCAGCCCGAACCGGATCCGTCCCGCCTGGTCGGACGGCTCCATGACCGCGAAGGTGTACCCGAACGCCGCCAGCGCCGCCGCATTGACCATTTCGATGAGGGCGAGCTTCGTCGGCTTCTCGCGCCGCTCCCATTTCGACACCACCACGGCCAGCCATCCCGAGCACGAAAGGAGGAGCGCGAATCCGAACCACTGCATGACTTCGAGCTGCACGGTACCCACCACGACCGCGTAGGCGAACCGCAGGACCGCCGTCGCGGCGAGGAGCCCCACGAAGACGATGGACAGACGCCGGTTCATTCCGTCGAGCTTCCGTTCGTGAGACTTCGTGAGATACGGACCGTGGCGGGACCTTCGAAGGTACCGTCACACACGGGAGGGCGCAATCCACTCGCTGCGACACCACCCCCTGCTCGCGGTTCGGTAGATGCATCGTCCCCGGGCGGACTCGCCGCGCCCACCCCAACCGGACGACCGACGATGGAAGAAGAGGACCTCCAGGGTACCATCTCCCGGATCAAGCCGCTCGCCGACTCGGTCGTGGAGACCGCGACGGCGCTGAACGCCGCCATCCGCGAAGCCTGCGGGCAGGGCCTCTCGGTGCGCGTCGACGTGCTGGAGGAGTTCCCGGACGGGGACGAGGAGCCCGTCCCCCGGGTGCGCGCACGGATCTCCAAGCGGATCGCGTGACGGTGCGTCCGGACGGCGGGTTCCGGGATCACTTCTCCGGGGTGGCGGAGGGGTACTCCCGCTTCCGGCCGGGGTATCCCCCCGCGCTCTTCTCCTGGCTGGCGGAGCGCGCCCCGGAACGGCGGCTCGCCTGGGACTGCGCGACGGGGAGCGGCCAGGCCGCGCGCGGGCTCGCGGAGCACTTCGAGCGCGTGGTGGCGACGGACGCGAGCGCGGAGCAGGTCGCCCACGCCCGCCCGCACCCGCGCGTGGACTTCCGCGTCGCCCCGGCGGAACGGAGCGGGCTGGAAGCTCACTCCGTCGACCTGGTGACCGTCGCGCAGGCGCTCCACTGGTTCGACCTCGCGGCCTTCTTCCGCGAGGCCCGGCGCGTCCTGCGGCCGGGAGGGCTCCTGGCCGCCTGGTGCTACGGGAGAGCGACCCTCTCGGAGCCGGTGCTGGACGCGGCGTTCGACGCTTTCTACGACGGCGTCCTCGGCCCGTACTGGCCCCCGGAGCGCCGGCTCGTGGAGGAGGGTTACGCATCCATCGAGTTCCCCTTCCGCGAGATCGCCGCCCCGCCGCTCGCCATCGAGGCCGACCTCACGCTCTCGGACCTCGCGGGGTACTTCCGGACCTGGTCCGCGACTCAGCGGTTCATCGCCGCCCGCGGGCACGACCCCGTGGACGCCGTCGTGGAGGAGCTGCGGACCGCCTGGGGCGACCCGGCGGCACCGAGACGGGTCCGCTGGCCCCTCGCCGTACGCGCCGGCTACACGGAGGCGGAGTAGCGCCGGAGCCGCATCCCCCCTCAGATTGTCCGTTAGGCGGGGCGGATTCCCCCGCCTGCCCCGCCGACCACCCTCGAAATACCGCCGGAACCTGAATGAGCCTCGCGAACACCCCCGTCTGGGACGACCACCCCGGGCTGGACCTCCCGCGCCTGGAGACCACGGTGGAAGCCGACGTGTGCGTCGTGGGCCTCGGCGGGTCCGGCCTGGCCTGCGTGCACGAGCTTCTCGACCTGGGGGTCCGCGTGGTGGGGATCGACGCCGGCCCCGTGGCGGGGGGCGCCGCCGGCCGCAACGGCGGTTTCCTCCTGGCGGGCACCTACCACTTCTACCACGACGCGGTGGAGCGGTACGGCCGCGAGCGGGCGCTGGGGATCTACCGCCTCACGATGGAGGGGATCGAACGCATGGCGGCCGAGACGCCGGAGGCGGTGCGCCGGGTGGGCTCGCTGCGCGTGTCCTCCTCCCCGGAGGAGGAGGCCGACTGCCGGGCCCAGCTCGACGCCATGCGCGCGGACGGACTTCCCGCCGGGCCGTACGAGGGGACGGAGGGACGCGGCCTGTGGATCCCCACGGACGGCGCCTTCAACCCGCTGCTCCGCTGCCGTCTCCTGGCGCGGCGCGCCCTCGCCCGGGGAGCCCGGCTCTTCGAACGCTCCCCCGCCCTCTCCATCTCCGGGAACGAGGTGGAGACGGACCGGGGCCGGATCCGGTGCGGAGTTGTAGTGGTGGCGGTGGACGGGAGGCTGGAGGCGGTGCTCCCGGAGCTGGCGGGGCGGGTGCGGACGGCGCGGCTGCAGATGCTCGCCACCGCGCCGACGGACGAGGTCCGCGTGCCGCGCCCCGTGTACGCCCGGTGGGGATACGAGTACTGGCAGCAGCTCCCGGACGGTCGCATCGCGCTCGGGGGCTTCCGCGACCGGGCGGAAGCCGAGGAGTGGACCGACGACGCGGAACCCTCGGCACGCGTGCAGGCGCTGCTCGACGAGTTCCTCCGCGAAGGGATCGGGGTGCGCGCCCCGGTGACGCACCGCTGGGCCGCGTCGGTGGGGTTCACCCCCGACGGGCTCCCGGTACTGGAGGAGGTGCGCCCCGGCGTGATCGCCGCCGGTGGATACAGCGGCACCGGGAACGTGATCGGGATGCTCTGCGGCCGGGCGGCGGCGCAGCTCGCGGTGCGGGGCGTCTCGGAAGTCGCCCGGACCCTGGCCGGAGGGGCGCCGCGACCGTGAACGGATCCGCGGGGCGACCGGACTCCGACCCACGGTACCCCCAGCCGCTCCTCTCCCTCTCCTTCCCCCGCCCTCCTCCCGCCCGTGACCACTCGTTCCCGTCCGGAGACCCCGGCCGGCGAGGCCCCCGTGGACTCCCGCGCCTCCGTACATCCCGCCTCCCGCCCGCACCCGCCCGCACCCGTGTCGCTCCCCGTCCGTGCGGGGCGCGCGGCGAGGTCGCTCCTGGTCCGCCTCGCCCGGTGGAACCTCCTCCTGGCGCTGGCGATGGCCGCGGCCACCCTGACGATGCAGGTACTCGCGGGGATCGCCCCGGAGCCGGCCGCCCCGCTCGTGGTCTTCCTCACCTTCTTCGCCGTCTACGGCCTGGACCGCGCCGCGGAGCCGGACGCGGACGACCTCACGCACCCGGAGCGGGCGCGTTTCTCCCGCGTCCACGCGCGGCTCCTGCGCGGCACCGCGCTGGCGGCGTACGCCCTCGCGCTCCCCGTCGCCTGGACGTACGCGGGGCCCCGGGGCGCGGCGGCGGCGCTCCTGCCGCTCGCCGCCGTGCTCCTGTACAGCTTCCCGCTCCTGCCGGCGCCCGTCGCGCGCCGCGTCGGCTTCGCGCGCCTGAAGGAGGTGCTCGTCGTCAAGAACTTGGTGGTGGCCGCCACGCTCTCCGCCACCCCGACGCTGCTCGTCCTGGCGGGAGGCGCCGGCCCGGCGCGGGCGGCGCTGCTCGCTTCGGGGGCCTTCCTGTTCGGCCGGTGGTGGATCAACACCCTCACGTTCGACCTCCGGGACGAGGCGGGAGACCGCGCGAACGGCGTCCGGACGGTGCCCGTGGCGCTCGGCCGCGCCCGCACCTTCCGCCTCCTACACGGGGGGAACGCGCTCCTGGGCGCCGCGGCGCTCGCGGCGCCCCTCCTTCTCCCGGTGGGACCGCGGTTCGCGCTGCTCGCCTGGAGTTCGGCGTACGCCTGGGTGTACCTGCGGGCGATGGAGGGGGGAGGGGACGAGCACTTCCTCTGCGACGTGGTGGCCGACGGGGAGCTGCTCGTCCTTTCCGCGCTGGTCCTGGGGACCGCCGCTATCGCGTGACGGTGAGCGAGTACCCGGCCAGGGAGGCGCGGACGTCGCTGGAGGGATCCACCACCTCCTGGATGGTGGCGGTGTAGGCGGAGGCGCGGTTCACGTCGGGGACGGCGAAGCTCACCAGGCGACCGCTGGAGATCCGCCCGAACACGGCGGCGCGGAACGAGGTCTCCCCGGTGCGGGCGTGGACGGAGTACCCGCTCCCCGCATCCGTCACGGCGCCCGGCTCCTCCGGCCCCTCCACCGAGATCAGCACGGCACGGTCGTCGGGGAACGGCGTGGTGAGCATCACCGTCAGCACCCCTGGTTCCGGCGCGGCGGGCGCCAGGGGCGCCCCGGCGTCCCCGCAGGCGGCGAGCGCGGCGGTGGCGAAGGCGAGGACGAGCCGTCTTCCGTTCATCGCGGGTCCTCCTTTGCGGTTCGATCTGTGGGATCGGCGGGCGCGCCGGCGGCCCGCGCATGCTCCGGGGAGACGTCGCGCAGGCCCGGGACGCCGGCCGGGGCGTCCTGCCCGCTCGCCAGCATCCAGGCGCGCACGTCGCCCAGGTCCAGGCGGTCGTTGCGGTTCCCCTGAAGATCCAGGAACGCCACCTCCTCTTCGGTGAGCGGCGTCCCGGCCCCCATGAGGTGGTCCAGCACGCGCTCCACGGGGAGGCTCGTCGCGGCCACCGGTAGGGTGAAGGCGCGGGTCACGACCTCCCCCCCCGACGCGGCGGCCACGGTGAAGCGGTGGATCCCGGCGGCGGCGGGAGTCCCGCGGAGGGTCCCGTCCGCGGCGTCGAGCGTGATCCCGGCCGGGAGGGCGCCTGCGGCCACCGTCCAGGAGACGGCGCCCGGGGCCCCGGTGGCCCGGAGCGCGTCGGCGTAGTCGCGTCCCACCACGCCGGCGGGGCGCACGCTGTCGGACGCGAGGGCGAAGGGGGCGCCCGGAGCCCCGGCGACGGCGATCCTGACCCGGAACCCGGTGGCGGTTGCGGCCTCCACCGCCACGGTGATCCCCGCGGCGGCGTCCGTGAAGGTCTCACCCGGCTTCCAGGTGGCCCCGTCGTCGTTGGGGTCGCCGTTCCCGTCCACGTCCACCACGCGGGCGGGGCGGTCGGCGGCGTGGGGGTTCACCCGGTGGAGGACCACCGCCTCCGCCGGGAGCCGGCCGGAGCCGTCGTAGCCCGCCTCGCGCCGCGCCTCCACCGTGTAGAACTCCGCCGTCCCGGGGATGGGCACCTGGGCCATGACGAAGTTGCCCGCCGGCGCCTTCGCGCTCCGCTCGATGACCACGGTCCGGCTGGTCCCCTGCTCCGCCACGTACTTCCGCGCGGGCGGGACCCATCCCAGGAGGTCCTTGTGGTAGGCGATGGGATGGTTGGCGACCTGAGTGAGCGCCTCCGCGTCGTAGCGGCCCCCGGCGCTCATCAGGTCCCAGCGGGAGTCGTAGGTGGCCGAGTACGGCCCCGACGAATGAGGGAGCCCGAAGGTGTGACCCGCCTCGTGCGCGTAGGTCATCTGGGTGGCCCACGAGGCCATCCACGTCATCCCCACCGTGCGCGACTGGCCGTCGCGGGCCAGCGTCCAGCTCCCGCCCCAGGAGTAGCCGTCCAGCTCGCTGTCGAACTGCAGGTTGATCCCCGCGTACGCGGGGAAGTACACGTCCGCGTCCGCCGCGCCCGTGCAGTCGTCCACCAGGCGCGCGTAGTTGATCTTCCCGTCCGGGAAGTAGTGGGAGCGCGGCCGGGGGAGCGTGTACCAGCCGAACACCGCGCTCCCCCCGATCCCCACCCGCCCGTCGGACGCCTCGCGCCAGTAGTCGTCGAGCCCGGGGTACGCGTCGCCCAGCCAGCGCTCGTAGGTGGAGCGGGGCTTCGGCTCCGCCGAGGAGTCGCCGAAGCGGCAGAGCAGCGTCGCGAACGGCTTGGACCCGCTCTGCGCCGCGGTTCCGGACGTGGAGAAGCGGGGGCCGGAGGCGTCCGGCCGCACGGCCGCGGCCCTCAGCGGCGCGGCCGCGGGCTCCCCGGCCCGGCGCTCCACGGTGACGGTGACGCGCCGCCGGTTCAGCGCGAGCACGCCGCCCGTGGTCTCCGCACCCCCCGGGGCCAGGAGCAGCTCCGTCGCCCGTCCCTCGTCATCCACCAGGACGTAACGCTCGCCGGCCGGCTCCGTCCCGGAGGGCCCGTCCGCCCACAGCACGTGGAGCCATCCCGTGAGCGTCGCCTGCTGGGCGGTCGCGGGGGCGGCGGCCAGGAGCGGGACGAGCGCGCCGAGGACGGCGGTCCGGGTCGAGCGGGGGAGGAATCGGAGCATCGGGTCGGGGTGCTCGCCTGTGTCCGGGTGGAACGGAGCGCGTCCCGGGATCCAGGGGGCCGGGAGCGCGGCGCCGGCGGCCGGTACCTCCGCCGCCCGCGCGTGCTCTCCGGGGCGAGCGCCATGCCGCACCGCCACCTCCACACAACCTTATCAACAACAACCACTTACAAATCAGACATCCGGTTCGCGCCCCGTCGCGGCGATGGCATTCCGCAGGGGTTCAGGCAAAGCGCAAGGAGGGCCGGACCGGCCCCGAGGACAGGAGGAACGAGGGGCGAAGGCGCGGGCCGCATTCTTGCCGCTCGCCCGGTGCATGGCGACCACCATCCGGATCGTGCAGACCACCCGCGCCGAGGCGCGGATCCCCGGCGGGCGGAGGATCGTCGTCGACTTCCGCGAGGAGGGAGGAGACGCGGTGCCGGGCATCCTCCTGGTGCCGGACACCGGCACGCCCGCGCCCGCCGCGCTCCTGCTGCACGGCTACTCGTCGCGCAAGGAGCACATGGCGGACAACGTGGGCCGGGCGCTTCTCGACGAGGGGATCGCGAGCCTGGCGGTCGACCTGCCGCTCCACGGGGACCGGAGCGACCCGCTGCAGGCGCAGTCTGCGCGGAACCCCCTGGCCGTGGTGGGGCTGTGGACCACGGCGCTCGCGGAGGCACGGCTCGCGATGCGGTACCTGGGGGCGCGAAAGGAGGTGAACGGGGAACGGATGGGGGCGGCGGGGTACTCGCTGGGCTCGTTCCTGGCGGTCGCGCTCGCGGCGGACGATCCGCGGGTCCGCGCCGTGGTCGTCGCCGCGGGGGGAGACCTGCCGGCAGGGACGCCGCTCGCGGCCGTGGCCCGCGCGGTGGCGGACCCTCTCCGCGCGGTGAGGAAGCTGGCGCCGCGCCCTCTCCTCATGGTGCACGGTCGGGACGACCGCACGGTGCGCCCCGACCAGGCGGAGCGGCTCTACGCCGCCGCGGGCGAGCCCAGGGAGATCCGCTGGTGGAACGCCGGACACATCCTCCCGCCGGCCGCCATCCGCTACGCCGCCGAGTGGCTGGGAAGCCGGCTCTGAGCCCACCCAGCACACGCACGAGCCTATTGCGCGCGCTCTTTACAAGACTTATCTTGCAACCACCGGTCCAGACGCCCGCCAGACCACCCATCGAACCGGAGGACCACCATGAACAGGAACGCGACCGCGCTCGTCCCGGGCAAGCAGGCCGTCCCCAGGCGGAAGGCGCTCGTGCTGAGCAGGGAGACCGTTCGGACCCTCAACGAGTCGTTCACGAGCGAGATGGCGACCCAGTGCCAGTGCGCGACCCGCTGCACCTGTACCACCAACCTCTGCTGACACGCCCCACCGCGTGCTGAGCGGGCGGGCGCCCTGGACCGGCCTCCCATCCGCCTCCCCCCGCCTGGCACCCCGTGTGCACTGCGGCGTCCGACGAAACGATCCTCCGACCGCTCCGGTCGGACACACCGGATCCCGACGAACGATGCCCGACCGTTCCGATACGACGCCCAACGGCTCCGAGCCCCCCATCGCGCTGGTGGACGGCTCCAACGTGGCCCACTCCAGCGAGGGCGAAAAGGCCCGGCTGGAGAACATCTCCCTCATCGTCGACAAGCTCACGGAGGAGGGCTTCGAGCCCATCGTGGTGGCCGACGCGGCGCTCCGGCACCAGATCGACGACCCCACCGCGTACGAGCGCATGGTGGAGGAGGGGAAGATCCGCCAGGCCCCCGCCGGGACCGACGCGGACTACTTCATCCTGTCCTTCGCGCGCGAGCTGGACGCGAGCGTGGTCTCCAACGACCGCTTCCGCGACCGCCAGGAGGCCTTCCCGGAGGCGCGGGAACGGGTGATCCGGTACATGATCGTGGCGGACGAGGTGGTCCTGGAGCGGAGGACCCGCCGCCGGAAGGGCTGACGCCCCGCCCCCTCCCGACCCGCCCCGTACCGGCTTGTCCGCCCCGCCGGTACGGGGTAAGATTCCGTGTTCCACATCCGCGCGGCCCCGTCCGCCCGGACCTTCCCGAGTCATTCCCCGCAGGCGATCCGTGAGAGACATCGCGCTGTACCACGGCGACGGCCAGGGCTGGATCGAAGTGGTCACCGGAAGCATGTTCAGCGGCAAGTCCGAGGAGCTGATCCGCCGCGTCCGGCGCGCCCTGATCGCCCGCAGGCGCGTCCAGGTCTTCAAGTCCGCGCTCGACGACCGCTACGAGGGCGTCCGCACCATCAGCTCGCACGCGGGCTCCGAGGGGGTGGACGCGATCCCCGTCCGCTCCAGCATGGAGATGCTGGAGAAGGTGCACAGCGAGACGCAGGTGGTCGCCATCGACGAGGTGCAGTTCCTGGACGACGGGATCGTGGACGTGCTCTCGCTCCTCGCCGACCGCGGGATGCGCGTGGTCGTGGCGGGGATCGACATGGACTTCCGCGGCGAGCCGTTCGGCCCCATGGCGCGCATCCTCTCCATCGCGGAGACGGTGGACAAGCTCCACGCCATCTGCGTCCGCTGCGGCGGCCCGGCCACCCGCAACCAGCGGCTGGTGAACGGCGAGCCGGCGCCGTACGAAGCACCCACCATCCAGGTGGGTGGCGCCGAGAGCTACGAGGCCCGCTGCCGCCGCTGCCACGAGGTCCCGTCCGTCACCCGCGACCAGACTTCGCTCCTGGGGCTGCTGTACGCGGAGCCGTCCGATGCGGTGGTCCTCACGCACGAGAGCCTGCGCCCCCGCCGCACCGCCTGACCCGGAGTTCCCGTCGGACGGCTGCGCTCGCGCCCTCCCGGGCGCGCAGCCCCCACGAAGGCTCCCGCCGGGAGTCTTCGCCCCTCACCGGGACCGCGGCTCGCGGTCCCGGCCCCGGCTTCCAACCCGTTCCCGTGTCCGCATGAAGCTGCTCTCCCTCGCGCTGCCGCTCGGGGCGGCGCTCGTCCTCGCGGCCGCGCACCCCGCCGCCGCCCAGGAGAAGCGCCCGCTCACCGCGCTCGACCTCTACCACCTGAACGTCGCCTCCGGCGTCGCCGTGTCCCCGGACGGGCGGCGGGTGGCGTACGTCGTGACCCGCGCCGACTCGGCGACGAACCGCTACAAGCGCGACCTGTGGATCGCGGGTTCGGACGGCTCCGGCGCCAGGCGGCTCACCTGGACGGAGAGCGCCAGCCTGGGCAGCCCGGCGTTCTCGCCCGACGGGCGGATGCTGGCCTTCACCACCGCCCGCGAGGGCGGCCGCGCGCAGGTGTGGATCCTCCCGCTTACCGAGGGGGGCGAGGCGTGGCCCCTCACCGACCTGAGGACGGGGGCGGCGAGCCCGGTCTGGTCGCCGCGCGGCGACCGGATCGCCTTCACCTCGTCGCTCACCCCGGACGAGATCGCGCAGGAGGCGGGCACCCGGCGGGACAGCGCCCGGGTGGACGCCGCGGCCATCCGCGACATCCACCGGAACCGTGACGCGGCCCTCGCCGCGATCCGCGCCAAGCTGGACCAGAGCGCCCGCGCGGGAGACCCGCGCCGGGTCACGCGCCGCAACTACCTGGGCGAGACCTCGCTGGCGGACGAACGCTACGCGCAGCTCTACGTGGTGGAGGTGCGCCCCGGCGCGAAGCCCGCGCGCCTCACCCTGAACGCCTTCCCCACGGGAACCCCCTCGTGGTCGCCGGACGGCCGCTCGCTGGTCTACGCCGCCACTCAGCCGCCGGAGGGCCGCCACCCGGACTTCGAGGACGATTCCGACGTCTTCGTGATCTCCGCGGAGGGTGGCACGCCGCGCCGCATCGCGGAGCCGCGCTTCACCGCTTCCAACCCGCGCTTCTCGGCGGACGGGCGGTGGGTCGTCTACCAGCGCCAGCCGTACGACACCGTGTTCCGCAGCGCGGTGAACAACGAGCTGGTGGTGATGCGCGCGGACGGCTCGGAGCGCCGCAGCGTGACCGGGCCCCTGGACCGCGGCGCCTCGTCGTTCGCGCTGACGCCGGACGGGTGGTTGTACTTCACCGCCCAGTCGGAGGGCTCCATCCCGCTCTACCGTACGCGCCTGGACCGGATCGAGCCCCGGCGGGTGGTGACCGGACCGCGGGGGGTCACGTCGTTCTCCGTCGCGGGCGGCACGGTGGCCTGGTCGCAGATGCAGCCGCAGCGTCCCAGCGACGTGTACTCCGCCCGCGCGGACGGCACCGGCGAGCGCCGGCTGACGGCGCTGAACGACTCGCTCCTGGCGCAGGTGTACGTGGGGGACTACGAGGAGATCTGGTACCCGTCCTTCGACGGGCGCCGGATCCAGGGGTGGTTCATCCGCCCCGTGGGCTACCGGGAGGGCTCGCGCCCGCCGCTGGCGGTGGAGATCCACGGCGGCCCGCACTCCATGTGGGGGCCGGGGGAGTCCAGCATGTGGCTGGAGTACCAGATGCTCGCGGGGGCGGGGTACACGGTCTTCTTCGCCAACCCCCGAGGCTCGGGCGGCTACGGGAACGAGGGGCTGCAGAGCATCCACCGGAACTGGGGGACGCCTCCGGCGCGCGACATCCTCATCGGCGCGGACAGCGTGCTCGCGCGGGGGCTGGCGGACCCGCAGCGGCAGGCGGTGACGGGCGGGAGCTACGCCGGGTACATGACGGCGTGGCTGATCGCGAAGGAGGCGCCGGAGCGCTTCCGGGCCGCGGTGGCGCAGCGCGGAGTGTACGACCTGGGGATCTGGTGGGGAGCGTCCAACACGTTCGAGCTGTTCGAGGGGGAGTTCGGCGTCCGCCCGTGGGAGGACCCGGAGATCGTCCGCGAGCAGTCGCCCATCACCTACGTGGAGAACGTGCGGACTCCGCTCCTCATGCTGCACGGAGAGGTGGACTACCGCACCACCATCGCGAGCGCGGACGCCATGTACCGGGCGCTGATGGCGCTGGAGAAGCCGGTGGAGATGGTGCGCTATCCGCGCGAGGGGCACGAGGTGACCCGCTCGGGCGAGCCGGCGCACCGGGTGGACCACATGCTCCGCATCCTGGAGTTCTTCGAGCGCTACACCCGCTGACGTGACGGCGGCACGCGGCCCGTCCCCCCGGTGAGGGGGACGGGCCGCGGGTCACCGAGCACCAGGATGGACCGATCCCACCCGGCGTCGACGGGTGAGTACGATCCGGCCATGATCACGCATGACACATGCAGGCCCACGCGTGGGAACGCTCCGCAGTCGAAGGGCGCACTCCCGGACCTCTTCCGCCAGCCGCACCGTCCCAACCGGGACCGATACCCATGTCCTTCTTCGACATCCCCGACAGCGTACGCAGCGCCTGGCCAGACGGCGCCCGTGACTTCGACTTCCTCCAGGGAGAGTGGATCATCCGTCATCGTCGTCTCCGCGACCGGCTGGTGGGCTCGACCGAATGGATCGAGTTCGAGACCCCCTTCGTGATGCACTCCATCCTCGGCGGTCTTGGGAACATCGACCAGTGCCGCACGGCGGGGGCTCCATTCTTCGAGGGTGTCTCGCTGCGCCTGTTCGACCTCGAGGACGGGCTCTGGCGCATCTACTGGATCGACAGCAGCGGCGCGCGGCTCTTTCCCCCCGTCGTGGGTTCGTTCGACGGTCCGGACGGAGTGTTCCGAGGCGAAGACAGCCACGAAGGCCGGCCGGTGCTGGTCACATTCCGGTGGGATCGTCGGGACCCCGGCCGGCCGACCTGGCAGCAGGCGTTCTCCGAAGACGGCGGCCGTTCCTGGGAGACGAACTGGTACATGGATTTTCATCGTCCGGATCAACCCACACGGCCGATTACGGGGTAGCGGAGACGGAGAAAGGAGATCCGTGGGGCAGCGAAGGGTCCGGAGCCCGCAACTCAACGGACGAGGCCGGATATACGGCTGCATTCGATCCCCTGCCCTGCTCAGTGATGAACACGCCTTGCCGGAGGAATGCAAGCAATGCAGCGAGAACTCCCCCTCCGGATCAGCCTGGTTCGCCCGCCGCGGGGCGTCGCGTTCGCGCTGCAGCGAGGACGCACCGACCTCCTTCCCCCCGCCCGTGTGAGCGACGATCTGCTCGTTTTCGACTTCACCGTCCGGGTGGCTTCCGGAGCGGCCGGCGGGACCCCGAACTTTCTCGGCGCATTCGCCCAGGGTACGCCTGCGGATCGCTTCGTCTACCTCAACTCGGGCACCCGTGCGGGACAGGTCGGCTCCTGCTGGGAGCGACGAGCCAAGGTCCCGCTCCACGGGATCGCCTGGAAGGTGATCGAGGAGGCATTCGCCCGTCCCGGAACGAGGCTGGAGGGCCGCATCGAGGGAACGGCCCGCGACGGCGGGCCGGTCTGTGCCACCGTACAACTGGAGGAAGGCCGGTGGAGCCTCGTGCAGGAAGCCGCCGCGGGATCTACCCGACTGACCCAATAATACATTCAGCCCGGATCCTGCAAGTAGAGGGGCGAACCGGTTGAATTCGCCTGGTGCGCCCCCCTCCTGAGCGAGTGAAGAGCCGGCGGAGCCGGGTCCGAGGGGGCTGCGAAGCTCCTCCCGACCGCTCGG